>ERZ779889.664-NODE-664-length-41525-cov-7.021944_pt1 | contig 41525 bp, 29 predicted proteins | sample MGYA00511030_ERZ779889 | MGnify/ENA primary metagenome ERZ779889 (study PRJEB29588, sample SAMEA2160616) | human gut metagenome | biome: human gut; feature: human-associated habitat; material: faeces | place: Denmark | collected 2008/2010 ... | reverse complement strand
AAAGCGTAACAGTCGCGCTCGAAATGTTCTGCTTTGAAAGCGCGGGGATCTCGGCGGTCTCGAGAACCTTGCCGCAAACCGTGCACTCCTTGTGCTTCGAGCCTTTAACGTCGATAGCCGCAGGCTTGTCTACTATCCAGTTGCTGGATTTGTGGCCTGTTGCGGGGATAGTCTTAGTTTCAGTCTTGCCGCAAGTCGTGCACTTTCTTGTCTGAGTGCCGTTTTCAGTGCAGGTAGCAGATTTAGTGGTGCTCCAGCTACCGAATTTGTGGCCGGTCGCCTTGATTACTTTCTGAGCCTTGATGACTTCTCCGCAAACCGAGCAGTGCGAACCTTCGCTTTTGCCGTTAGTGGTGCAGGTCGCAGGTACTGCTTTGTCTATAACTTCGGTGTGACCTGTTGCGGGGATAGTTTCGGTGTAAGTGTCGCCGCATTCTGAGCATTTGAATGTCTTGATTCCATCTTCAGTGCAGGTGGGCTGTTCGGTGATAGTTGATGTGTAGGAATGTTTATGGTTAGGGTCAAAATTGAAGTGGATAGTAGCGTCTGTCAAACATGAATTATGACCACCTATTTCAATTTCTGCCCAATCATTTGCTGAACCGGTGTAATATACATTTTTAAGATTTGAACATGAAAGAAATGCATAAATGTCAATGGTTGTAATGCTTTTTGGAATTGTTATACTGGTAAGATTTAAACAGTTATAAAATGCATGCATAGGAATCCTTGTAACGTTTTTAGGTATCGTTATATTTACAAGTTTCGAACAATTTGTAAATGCATCATTATCCATACTTGTAACGCTGTCTGGAATTATTATACTTGTAAGGTTTGTACAATATCCGAAAGCATAATAACCAATAGTTGTAACGCTATCGGGAATACTATACTCTTTTCTTGAGTTACCCGCAGGATAAACTAAAAGTTCTGATTTATTCTTATTGAACAATACTCCATTTTCTGATGAATAATCATTGTTTTTTGAATCAACCGTTATATTTGCGAGGTTAGAACAACCTTCAAATACGCTGCCGCCAATGTTTGTAACGTTTTTGCATATTGTTACGCTTGTAAGACTTGAACAGCCCATAAATGCACACTTATCAATACTTGTAATATTATCTGGAATTATTATATTTGTAAGACTTGTACAATCCGAAAATTCCCACTCGCCAATTTTTGTAATGCTTTTGGGTAATGTTACACTTACAAGACTTGAACAGTATTCAAATACCCCATCCCCAAAGTTTGTAACGCTATCGGGTATGGTTATACTTTTAAGCCCACTGCAACTCGAAAAAGCGTTACCGCCAATGCTCGTGACGCTGTCGGGTATGGTTATGCTTGTAAGCTTTTCGCACCACTGAAATGCACCTCCTCCGATGCTTGTAACACTATCTGGTATCGTTATGTCTGTAAGATTTACACAATCCTCAAATACACGATCACCAATGTTTGTAACGCTATTGGGTATATTAATGCTTATAGTATTTACACAAAAACAAAATGCAAGTTCACCAATGCTTGTGACTTTTTTGCCATTAATTATGCTTGGAATAGTAACAACTTTATCTTTACCTGTATATCTAGTTATTTCAATAGTACCGTCCTCAAGAAAATCGTACTCAAAATCACCATAAACTTCCGCGCTAGCCGAAATATTCACCCCTCTCGCGATAACTCCGCTCTCCGCCGCAGGCAATGCCACCGAGCCAAATGTCAGCGACAGCGCCAGCAGCGCTGCTAAAAACTTTTTCATGAAAATTATCTCCATCTTATTTTTTTTAAGGACTATAAATTCCTCTATAGACTAAGACGGAAAAATGAGAGAAAAGTTGTAAACTAAATGATAATAAAATGTAAATAATCTTCATCGGCAAGATCTCGCTTTTAAGTTTTACAATAAATATGGTATATACCCAGATCAAGATCGACAATCACACCACATTAACCCAAACCCGCATATCATTCTCCCCGCGATTTCCCCAAGCGTAGTAAGGAATAGCAACAGCTTCGCACGGGGTCAGCTCCTCCGCATCGTCGCTGTAAAGATCGTCGCAGTCCTCCTCACGGAACGCTTTTGCGCTGATCTTTACCGTACCGCCGAGAAGCTGCGGATCAAATTCGCCGATAGTCGGCGTTTGACTTCTGTCAATGCGCAGCGCACGCACGTCGCCGTTGTCCACGCCCTCGAAACAGTAAACGAGAGGGCCGCGCATCAGCGCAGTCATGCCCGTGAGCCGCGGCACTTTGTTTGATGCTCTCATAAATCTCGGCGTTCCGTCGAGGGTCAGCGTGATTTCTGCATTTTTATCGACGTCAATAAAAATATATCCGTTTTCGGGAGTTCTCAAAACTTTTTCGCCGTTGATCTGAAGCGTGAAATTTTTGCTCCATTTCGGTATGCGTATCGCGATTTTTCCACTGCCGCAAACAGCGTATTTTACCGCCATGTCATATGGATAATTTGTCGTACATTCGATGCTCATTCCGTTTGAAAAGCTTGCTTTTCCCGATGTGAAAAGGTGGCAGAAAGCCGTATCGCCATTTTCGCCGTAGGCATATTTCCCGATAGACCCGATCAGCCTTGCCACATTCGGAGGACAGCAGGCGCAGGCGTACCATTGCGGCCTTGAGGGCAGAACGTGCGAATGTGTGCAGGCTTTTCTAGAAATGCCGAGGTCGATCTCAAGCGGGTTCACATAGAAAAAACGTTTTCCGTCGAGCTGCATTCCCGCAAGAACCGTGTTGTAAAAAGCCAGCTCCATAATGTCGCCGTATTCGCCGTTTATCTCGTTTTCAAGCATCTTTTCGGCAAAGAAGATCAAGCCGACAGATGCGCAGGTCTCGGCGTATGCCGTGTCGGGCGGAAGGTCGTGATCGACCGTTAAAGCCTCGCCCTGAACAGTCGAGCCAATGCCGCCCGTTATGTACATTTTCTTGTGAACTATGTTTTCCCACAAACGTCGGCAGGCGGCGAAAAGCTCTTTGTCATCGGTTTCGGCGGCGAGGTCAGCCATTCCCGTGTAGAGGTACACCGCGCGTACCGCGTGCCCCGTTGCTTCGGTCTGCTCGCGGACGGGCTTTGCGCTTTGACGATAATCGTTGCTCCAAGGGTCGCTGTTCCAAACGCTCCAATCGCGCTTCGCCGCCTCTCTTGCCCAAAAATCGGGGGCTTTGCCGCGCTCGTTGATAAAGCGCTCTGACAGCTCGAGAAAATGCTTGTTCTCGGTAAGGCGGTACAACCTCAAAAGCGCAAGCTCGATCTCGGGATGACCGGGAATACCCTCGGTGTTTTGTGCAACAAAACGCTCATAAATGCACTCGGCGTTCTTTACAGCAATGTCAAGCAGTTTGCGCTTGTTGGTCGCTTCGTAATACGCGCAGGCGGCTTCGATAAGGTGTCCTGCGCAGTAAAGCTCGTGCCCCTCGAGCAGATTTGTCCAGCGCTTTTCGGTATCTTTGATGGTAAAATATGTGTTGAGATAGCCGTCTTTGTCCTGCGCTTCGGCGATTATGTCGATAAGCTCGTCCACATTCTGTTCAAGCTTTTTGTCGGGGTTGTCGGCGATAGCATATGCCGCGGCTTCGAGCCATTTATAAGCGTCGCTGTCTTGAAATACCATTCCGTAAAAGCCGTCGCCCACGTCCTCGCCTTTCAGAGCCTTTGCCGCATTGATAAAGTTCGCCGCAACGTGGCTCTTCTCCGCGCCCTCTGCCAAATCGAAAAGTACGTTGTGCTGGTAAGGAATAACTTCTCTGTGTACAATATCCTGATGTTTTTCTATAAATCCCGAAGCTTTGTATGAAGTTACGGGAATTTGCCGCTGTGTTTTCATTGCATATCCTCCTTGTTGACATTTGCACTTATATGTATTATAATACTATAAACAGATATTATAAATGGAGAATAGAGCTGATTATATGGAAAATAGTATTCTTATTCCGATAAATGAAACAGCTCTGCCGCTTGTATCTGACTGCGATATGCTTACGGCGGCGGAAAGCTTTCGTCATATGGACAGAACGGCTGATTTTAACGATATGATATATGTCGCGGAGGGGAAGATGTACGTTACAGAATATGGCATTGACTACGAGATAGGGGCGGGGGAGCTGCTTTTTCTGAAAAACGGTCTGCGCCATTTCGGGAAGCGCGAAACGCCGAGAGGTACGCGCTGGGTGTATGTTCATTTCTATCTGCCCGATGAGATCGGCGGCGAAATAGTTTACCTGCCGAAAAAAATGTGCGGGCTTTCGAGAAGCGTTATCGAGGAAAAGCTTTACAAGCTGTGCGAGATATTTCATAGTTCTGACAAAATGCGGAAGCACCGTACAAACGCTCTGTTTTACGATATTCTGCTTGATATATGCTCTGAGCCGCCAAAAAGCGAGAGCATTTCGGATAAGATCTGCGCTTTTCTTGACACGCAGGCGGACAAAAATTTCTCGAAAGCGCTTATCAGCGAGCATTTTTATCTAAGTTACAGCCGACTTTCGGCAAAATATAAGCAGGAAAAAGGCATCTCGATGGGGCAGTATCACAACGCCGTAAGAATGGAAAAAGCGTGCAACCTACTGCGCTCAACGCTGATGTCGGTAGGAGAAATATCTGACTTGCTGGGGTTCGCCGATATGCTGTATTTCAGCAAGAAATTCCGCGCATATGCGGGGGTATCGCCGAGTGAGTATAGGAGGAGGGTACAGAGTAAGTATTAAGTTTTTACATTGTTCACCATTTTGCACACAAAATCTACACAAATTTATCATTTATCCTTGACAGTCCTCACTTTTTAGTATATAATGTATAGTAGTTAAGTATTTTACTTGTGATGATGTATCACGTAATGGTTAAATTTTGATAATCAGTCGAAGGTCACTATGTAGCCCGCGAATACTCAAGATTGCTACGTTTTAAGATGCACTGCCTGGTGGCAGTGCATCTTTTTTGGTATTCGGACAAATGGCTGCTTTCGACGCGTGATGAAGAAAGAGGAATGTGTAATGTGGCACGTTGAAACAGATTTTCTTGTCCTCGCGATTTTTTTGATAATGCTTATAAAGGAATGGGCAAGACAACGCGAAGAGAAGGACGTTCAGGGATGCGCTTTTTTTCAGGTGCTTATCATCAGCATTTTTAACGTGCTTGTCGATATACTTTCCTCAATCGCGATGAACAACCTGCCTAATTGGTGGTCGTATCAATTGCTGATGACGCTCTATGTAACTACTATGCCGCTTTTGGCGGCGGTATGGCTGGCGTATGCTTATGTTTTGATCTATAAAGACCGCCCACTTATTAAACTGCGGCGAAATATTCTTTTGCTTATGATACCGTATTTTTTTCTTTATCATGCTGGCGCTGACAAACCCGTTCACAGGGCTGTTTTTCCATTTGACACGCGATATGCAGTATTCGCGCGGCGTTCTTTTCATGCCCGTGGGCGTTGGAATGATAATGCTCTATTCCGCGGCGGGATTGCTCGTGGTGTTCGGCAACCGCAAGAAGATATTCCCGAAAAATAATGTCGCTCTGCTTATCGCGTTTTTCTTGACTACCTCAGTGCTGATATGGGTACAGCTTGCGCACCCCGGTTGGCTGATAATCAACGCCAGTTACGCTATCGTGTACGTTTGGTGCGATTTCACTCTCAAAGCTGAGCGCAGGGGAAGGCTTTACGATCAGATCAATCAGAAAAATGCAGAGCTGAAACAGACTGCCGAGCGTGCGGAGAGCGCGACCCTCGCCAAAACAGAGTTTCTCAGCCGCATGAGCCACGATATTCGTACCCCGCTCAACGGCATTATCGGTTTGCTGGAGATCGACGAGACGCACCCCGACGATAAAGAGCTTGTGAACAGCAACCGCAAGAAAATGCGCGTTGCGGCAAATCACCTGCTCAGCCTTATCAACGATGTTCTCCAGATGAGCAAGCTGGAGGAGGGAAGTGTTGTCCTTACTCACGAGGTCATCGACCTTATGGAACTTACGCAGGACGTTGTGACGATCATCATTGGCCGCGCGGTAGATGCGGGCGTTAAGTGGGATTACGAAAAGGGTAAAGTTTCCATTCATTACCGCTATATCTACGGAAGCCACGTGCACCTGCGGCAGATATTTCTGAATATTTATGGCAACTGCATCAAATATAACCGCCAAGGCGGCTTCATAAAAACGATAGTCGAGGGCTTGCCCGAGCATAACGGCGTAGGCGGCTACCGCTGGACTATCTCGGATACAGGTATCGGCATGAGCGAGGAGTTTCTAAAGCATATCTACGAGCCTTTTGTGCAGGAGCGTGTTGACGCGAGAAGCGTGTACCGCGGAACAGGCATGGGCATGACGATAGTCAAGGGGCTTGTCGAGCAAATGGGCGGTACTATCGAGATCACCAGTGAGCTGGGCGTTGGCTCGACATTTATTGTAACCATCCCGTTTGACATCGCCGAAAAGCCGAAGGAGCAAGTGATCATTCCGAAAGGAAGCAACATTATCAAAGGCAAGCACCTGCTTATGGCAGAGGATAACGAGCTTAACGCAGAGATGGCGCAGACGCTTTTGACGGACGCAGGAGCGGCGGTCGCCGTTGTGGAAAACGGCAGAAAAGCGCTTGAGCTGTTTGAAAAAAGTTCAGAGGGAACGTTCGACCTTATACTCATGGACGTGATGATGCCGATAATGGACGGCTTTGAAGCGACCAAAGCGATACGCGCACTGGAGCGCCCCGACGCAAAGACTATCCCGATAATCGCCATGACAGCCAACGCCTTTGCCGAGGACGCAGAAAGGTGTTTGGCGGCGGGAATGAACGCGCACATGGCGAAGCCGCTGGAGATTGAGAAGATAAAGAAGATAATTTGCGAGCAGATAAAGCTGTGCGATGAGAAATGCGCAGTAGAGAATTAAATTATGCAGATAGATGTAAAAAGGACTGATCTTTGGGTCAGTCCTCTTGCATTTACCCAAAATTTATGTTATAATAAAGGAAAATATATCTAACAGGTGGGTGAAAATATGAACGGCGAAAACGATTTCGAGGAGAAAGATAAACAAACCGGCAAAAAGCCACTGGCGACGGAGCTGTATTTTGTGATAATAATTGCTGTGTTTATCGTGGTTTTCGCCGCTGCATGGCTTTTAGATACCGAAGATGAAAAGGCGGAAATATACTACAAAGCGCCCGATGTCACGGAAGCTGATACCGAAATTTTCGACAGCAAGCCCGTTACAACGAAAGTTTCGATAGAAGAAACGCACTTCCCGATAGATATAAATTTGGCAACAGTGGATCAGCTTTGCGAAATTAACGGCATTGGCGAGGTGATCGCACAAAAAATTATAGATTATCGCACAGAAGTTGGAATTATACATGATCTAAAAGAGCTTGAACAGATCAGCGGCATTGGCGAATCGACCATCAAACTGCTGGCAGAAAACGTTTTCGTTTCAAATTCTGACTACATACCGTTTACTACAACGATAGTGACGACTACAAAAATTACCACAACTGCCGTTAAAAACACAACCACGCGAGAGATCACAACGACTGCACCGCCGGAATCAGAAGTTTCCGAACCTGAATTCGAGGACGATTCGCCGCGTGAGGTGCATATCAACTATGCAAATGCTGATGAAATTGCCGATAGCTTGAAAATATCACACGAATTGGCTGAGCAGATAGTGTCGGTTCGCGAGCAGATCGGCGGATATTCGACACTGGAGGAGCTGTATCTTGTCGATTCGATGACTCAAAATATAATGCTTCAAATAATAGAGTATATCGTGATAGATTGATAAGAGTACAATAAAACGGACTTGTATTTGTAATGCAATACTTAAATTATATAAAAATATTAAACAGCACTTGACAAACAAAAGAAAATAGTGTATAATATCATCAATACATTTGAAAGGGGGCTAAAAGCCAAAATGGACGATAGTGACAATGATAATGATAACTGCAACTATTGCAGTAGCATTGCCGCATTCTTTTCTGAATCAAATAGCTTTGATCGGGACATATTTCGCCATCTAATCGAATAGGCGAGTTATGTCTTTTTGTGTTTTTATCAACTGTTTAATTTGAATTGAGAAAGGAAATATAATTATATGAAACAAATTGCATTGCAGATAATACTTATCCTGCTGAACGCTATTTTTGCGGCAACTGAGATAGCGGTCATATCTATGAACGATCAGAAAATGGCAAAAATGGCTGATGAGGGCGACCGTAAAGCTAAGCGGCTTGTTTGTCTCACATCGCAGCCGTCAAAATTTCTTGCAACGATACAGGTCGCAATAACGCTTTCGGGTTTTTTGGGAAGTGCGTTCGCCGCAGACAACTTTTCCTCGCAGCTTACTGGACTTATTATGAAGACAGGAATTGGCATTTCTGAGAAAACGATAAGCACGATCTCGGTCGTGATTATAACAATATTGCTCTCGTACTTCACTTTGATCTTTGGCGAGCTTGTGCCAAAGCGTGTAGCAATGAAAAACTCTGAAAAACTGGCGCTCGCTATATCTGGACTGATCACATTTGTATCGAAAATTTTCGCTCCGATCGTTTGGTTCTTGACTTTATCCACAAATGTTGTGTTAAAATTGCTCGGGATCGACCCTAATGCTAATGAAGAAGAGGTCACAGAAGAGGAAATCCGTATGATGTTAGATCAGGGGCGCGAAAAAGGAACAATCGATGAAAACGAGAAAGAAATAATCGATAACGTTTTCGACTTTGATGACACACAGGTAGAAACTGTATTTACACATCGCAAAAAGGTCGATTTTATATCCACAAAGGACGATATTGACGAGTGGAAGCGCGTTATCTATCGAAATATACATACGAAATATCCCGTTTGCGGCGAAAATTTCGATGATATTATCGGTGTTTTGGACGCTAAAAAGTACTTTCGACTTGAGAATAAGACTCGCGAAAATATCCTAAATGAGTGTGTTTCGCCTGCATATTTCGTTCCTGAAACCGTCGCCGCTGACGTTTTATTTAAAAATATGAAACAGAGTGGCAATCATTTTGCTATCGTACTTGATGAGTACGGCGGAATGTGCGGTGTTATAACGATGACAGATCTTGTTGAGGAACTTGTTGGTGAAATTGATCTTTAAATTACATTTTATAAACATTTCTGCATTATTATGTATATAAGCAGCCAGAATAATCGCCGCAGCCACCTTCGTGTGGCCGCGGCGTTTTGTTTAGCAATGATATTCCGCAATGGTTCGCAGCATTTTTTCGTCGATCGGGTAGCAGGCGCTCGCGAGTTTTGCCTTATTTTTCAGCATATCGCCAATGCTCAGCTCCAAAATGTCGCGCGGGATTTCGCAGCCGTTGCAGAGTGTTACAATGAAATTTTTTAACTCGTTGAAGTTGGTAAAATCGAGCCATTCAAGCATTTGCTTTTGACAATTAGCGGGGGCATTCTCGATAAATGGCGGTAAAAACACCGCGCATGCCAAGCCGTGAGCCATTTTACACTCGTAAGTAACGCGGTAGCTCAGCCCGTGTGGGATAGATGTGCCTGTGTAACGGATAGCAATTCCAGCGTATACAGAAGCTGACATGAGTTTATCAAGTACATCATCAGTAAAATTGTGATCTGCAAGATCATTTTTCGCTTCGCCCCAAATCGTCAGACCTTTTTCAACGGCTTTTCGGCTTTTCACATCGGCTTTCGCGTGCAGAAAGCTTTCGCAAAGGTGCGCCAGAGCGTCGAGCGCTGTGCTTGTTATGATTTGGTTGGGCGCAGCTTTCAAATACTTGCTATCAACAAAAGCTATCTCAGGGAAAATTTGATGTGAGATAGATTTTTTGGTATGGCTGCTGTGAAGCGTAAGAACAGAAACTCCTGTGACCTCTGAACCCGTACCGCAGGTCGTAGGAACTGCGGCTACGGGCAAGTGCGGAGCGTTTGGTATAGGTGTGTACAAGAAATCTTTGTCAAATTTGCTGTTTGCTATAAGTAAAGCGATCGCTTTTGAAGCGTCAAGAGGCGAGCCTCCGCCAATTCCTATGACAAAATCGACGATTTCAGAAGCTCCGTACTGCGCACCTGCGATCACGCTCTCGACAGATGGGTTTTCCTCGATCTTGTCAAAAACAACATATGGAATATTGTGGGTCGCAAGTGCTGCGGTTACATCGTCGAGTGAGCCGTTTTTACGCGAGGAATTGCGCCCTGTTACGATGAGCGCTTTTGTTCCGAGTGCGCAAAGTTCGTTTGAATGTGCTAAAACGCAGTTATTTTCATGGTATAATCTAGTTGAAATGTCAAAATCCATAATATCACCGTTCCATCAAAATGCTATTATAAATAGTATAATACAACTTGCGGCGTTTGTCAATACACCGGATGACGTGCAACAAAAGTTAATTTTATATTGACAAGTTAATAATTTTGTGATACAATATATACAGATTTATGCGCGTTTTTCGCGATAATAAAGTGCAATTTGACAATGTGCACGGTTCATAACAGTACAAAAATTTGTACTGCTAAATTTTTATGGAGATCAGCATGATAATAAGTGTAAATGTGAAAAAACTAGGAAAGAAGATCGCCTCGGTCGAGCCTACGCCGTTTGAGATCGAGGGTGTTCCGACAACGGCGGAGGAGCTTGTGACCGCCTGTGTGCGAAGCTGTGTGGCGGCATACAATAGTCGAATCGACAACCGCGAGCCGCGGTGTATTTCTGACGAGCAGTTTGCGGCAATGGAGGCGGCAGGCAAAATGGCGTTTGGCCTGCCTTTTTCTGACAAAATAGCGGACGCGAACGAGGCGGTGCAGACGGCTTTGCAGGCGTTTGACGATGGGCTGTTTCGCGCATTTGTCGGCGAAACGGAGCTGGAATCGCGCGAACAAGAGATTAAGATAGGCGAAAACAGCGAGATTACGTTCATAAGATTAACAATGTTGGCAGGGAGGATATGGTAATGGCAAGTTCTGAGAGCTATAATGTGTGGAGGCAGTCGCACGCGACGGCGATCGAAAACGCGCGCAACAAGCTTCCGACTGAGATCAGGCAGTTTCTTGACGGCAAGCATAATTGCAAACTTTACAAAGATCTCTATACATATCTGGCAAAAGGCGGCGCTCCGTCCAAGTTTATTAACAAAAATATGGGTGCGATTTTTGGTGGATTGCTGAATGAAAATGGCTGGATAGATAAGAAATACAAAAATGATCTGCTTTGGGCTGTCGATAACTGCACCAAATGGCAGTATTCGTCAAGCATTTGGCGTAGGTCGTTTCGTTCATCAAGCTACACGGCGTACCTGCAATCGAATTTCATTTTGACCCAACTGGAGAATTATGCAAGACTTGGTTGGCTTGAAAGCACGCTTGAAGACGTTCTTATGGGAAAAATTACAGAAAATGAGAAGCAACATTTTTACAAAGATGGATTTAGCCTGCCGATAAGCACGCTGTTAGCGGCGCGTTTAGACGCTGGTGACAGCAAGATTTTTGCCGCTTTGAAGCACGTTATCATGGATGACTGCACGAATATCAGCCTGGAAATTATCCGCGGCGTGATGATGAGCAGCAATGCCGATGCGCACAAGCTGATCTGCCAGCTTTTGGTCGCCGCACGTTTGCAGGAGGGTCTGCGGCAAGCGATATGCGAGTCCGCCGACAGCGGTACGATCGAAGCTCTGCGCGCGGTCGTTGAAACCATCAAGGCGCACGATCTCATTAGATTTTCGGCGGTCAAGCGTGCGATTTTTACCTGGTGCGGAGTTTTTGCGGACAAGCCCGAGTCACTCGACCGAATTGCGGGCAAAATGCTCGACCTTATCGCCGAATGTCTTGCTGACAGGGCGGCGCGCGACGCGTATCTTGAGAGCGAGGACGCGATGCAGATATACATTGCGCTGTGGGCTTATTCGGCGGAGGACGCGCGCGTTGGTGCGCAGATCTGCCGTAAACTTGCGATGGGTGAGAGCCGTCACCGCCGTATGGTCGCGGGAATTTTTGCAAGCCAGTTTGAAAACCCTGACTTAGAGAATGAGTTGGGCAAGTTTGCGCTTGAAAATTTTGCCGATGATACCGAATGTTTGGCGGTGTATTTTTATCATTTTATGCCTGATATTAACATGGCGCTGAACAATGTTGCCTCGGATAACCGCCAGGGGCCTTACGAGCGGGAAAAGAAAGAGCCGCCGAAAAGCCGCGTGTACGCTGATCTTTCGGACTATTTCGAGAGCAGGGATGAAGCGGAAAAGTTCCGCGGCATATTGCTTAAGACCCGCGAACTGTTTACACCAAAAAAGAAAGAATTTGACTTTACACCCTGCGTATTTCCGTGGATCTCGGTCAAACTCAAGCGTATGGACGTCGCGGCGAAACTCTGCTGGATCGCATCTGCGCTGCAAGACAACACGCTGATCGATGAGGCGTGCGGAATGCTTGCGGAGGTCGATAGCGATATTCGCAATAATGTGCTGCGAATGTTGGTGACATTTCCTGAAACTGACATTCAGCGTGACACATTGGTCAACGCGATTGCCGACAAGGAGAGCTACACTCGCAGTTTGGCGATAAAAATGGTCGAAAATATCGAGCTGACGGACGATAATTACCTCATGCTGGAAAATATGCTTCGCTTGAAAAATTCTGAAACGCGAACTGCCGCAATTGAACTGCTCGAAAAGTTGGACGATGAACGTCTGTACGGCGTTTGCGAGCGGCTTTTGGCGGATAAAAACGGAGAAAAGCGCGCGGCGGGTCTGGACATGGTGCTTCGTCTGAAAAAACAGCCGGAGCGTGCGAAGCTTTTTGCGCGGACAAAGGCGTTGGCGGCGGCAATGCAGAGCGATATTTCGCGCGAAAAGATCTTACTCGACCAAATTCTGGACGAGGAAAATTCTGAACTGCCTGCCGATTGCGGTCTATACAAGCTTGAAAATTGTAAGATCGCGCCAATTGACAAGCAGTTTGTTGACGATAGCAACAAAGTTTTCTGCCGTTATTTTCCTGAAAGTGAGTTGGCTGGCAGCGATAAAAATGCAGATAAGGCAGATTGTGCTGTTGCTCTTAAGAAACTGGACGCGTTATTGGATGCGCATAAAAATGATGAATTTACAAATTATTGGGGAGAAACAAATCTACTGGGTAATGCACATTCGCTAATTATCAGCCACTCGCCAAAGAAGATTTGCTTTGAGGAACTTTGGGACGAGTTTTATCAGACCGATGTCGGCTCGCCCGAGCTGCTGCTAAGAATGTACATAAAATTAAAAGCGTACAGAAAAATGGACAAATACGTTACGTTTAAAAAGGCCGGAAAGGCTGCAGCGGTAAGGCTTTTTGGCGCTGACCTTGCCAACCCCATCGACGTACATTTTCTTTGTAAGGACATCGTGCAGTATCTGTATGATAAGTTTGTGCCAATGGACGACAGACGTAAAATCGCCATATCTGCGGCAAACTGGCTTTACACGCTGGACGACAAAACGCTGAAAGTGAAGATCAGCGGCGAGGAGGGAGTGCAGCAGAGCTACGGCAGGCACGGAAGGAAATTTGACCCGGAGCATCGCTCACTGCTAGATCAGGTGCAGATCGACACGGTGCTAAACTGGCTTTTTGAAATGGAAAACAGCGAGTTTTTCGCGAAGATGATCGTTGTGAAGACCGCGTTGACCGATCGCCTTGATGGCTTGGCGGGTATGTATTTCGGCGATTACGAGGAGCAGAGCGTTTACGCGCTTGACGCGCCGACCGCCGATGAGCTTGTACGTGCCTGCGCGATGGGCGTGATAAATGACGACGAAATGTACCGCAGACTGGTCAATTCGGATGATCTTGGCGATGTGCTTAGCGCTCTTAGCGGACATATTAAAGCGATTCGCGAGCGTGACAAGCTTGTTGCGGCGCGCAGCCGGTTGAATATGGGCGGAAATGGCAATCTGCGCGGTTTGATTGGCAATCACGATATGGATAAACTGACCGAAATAGACAAAAATGTAATTGCAAAAGCGGAAGATGTCTACAATAAGTTCATTGGCGTGGTGCTGGGCGAGGAACTTAACCGCGGCGACAGCGAAACGCGGTTCTCGTCCTACATTACGTCGATCAAGCGCATTTATGGCGTGGAAAATTACGTTAAAATTTTGGCTGCGCTGGGCAAGGAAACTTTTGTGCGCGGCTACATTTACGGTTCGCAAAGCTCGAAAAAGGAAACGCTCAGCCACCTCATCAGCGTTTGCGTACCGAATGAGGGCGACACCGCCGAGAAGCTTCGCGAGTTGGTCAGCGGCACAGATATTACCGAAAAGCGGCTTATCGAGGCGGCGATGTACTCGCCCGAGTGGCTGAACATTACCGCCGATTACCTCGGCTGGAAGGGATTCAAGTCGGGCTGTTGCTATTTCATGGCTCATATGAACGAATCTTACAGCGATAAGATCACGGCGCTTATCGCAAAATACACGCCGATCTCGGTTGAAGATCTGCAAAACGGTGCTTTTGACATTAAGTGGTTCAAAGATGCCTATGCGACGCTTGGCGAGAAGCGTTTTGCGATGCTTTACGATGCTGCGAAGTACATTTCCGACGGCGCGAAGCACTCCCGCGCGCGTAAATATGCCGACGCGGTGCTCGGAAAGCTCGACCCCGAGGAAGCGAAAACGGCGGCTTCGGTCAAGCGCAACAAGGATATGCTGATGGCGTATTCGCTTATCCCATGCGACGATGACGAAATTATGCAGAAATACCTTTTTATACAGCAGTTTTTAAAAGAAAGCAAGAAATTTGGCGCACAGCGCAGGGCAAGTGAAGCTGCCGCTGCGGAGATTGCAATGCAGAATTTGGCCTTGTCGGCAGGATCAAGCGACGTTATGCGCCTGAAACTTCGCATGGAGAGCGAACTTTTTGAGAGCATACGTCCACTGTTTGAGCCAAAAAATATTGGAGAAGTAAGCGTATGGTTGGAAATTCGCGATGGAAAGACCGAGATCGCCTGCGAAAAAGGCGGAAAACGACTGAAAAACGTGCCCGCGAAGCTGAAAAAGGACGAGTACATCGTCACGTTGACCGAAAGGCGCAAGCAGCTGACCGACCAGTACCGCCGCACGCGCACGATGCTGGAGCAGTCTATGGAGGATTCGACGGTGTTCACGCTGAGCGAGATCGTCGGGCTGATGAAAAATGACAGTGTAAAGCCTTTGCTGGAAAATCTTGTGTACTGCTTTGACGGCAAATGCGGCGTGCTGAAAGACGGCAGGCTTTGCACAGTCGGCGGCGAGGAGATCTGCGCTGACGGGACGAGCGAGCTGCGAATTGCGCACCCGTTTGATATGTACGCTGACGGAAGCTGGCGCGACATACAGAAATATCTATTTGATGATCAGATCGTTCAGCCGTTCAGACAAGTTTTCCGCGAGCTTTATATCAAGACTGCTGAGGAGCTGGAAAACTGCGAAACGCCACGATTTGCGGGCAATCAGATACTCGTGAAAAAGACTGTCGCCACTTTGCGCTGTCGTCGTTGGGTATGCGATCTGGAGGACGGTCTGCAAAAAGTGTACTATAAGGAAAATATTGTTGCGAAATTGTATGCCCTTGCCGACTGGTTCTCGCCCTCAGACATCGAAGCGCCGACGCTCGAGCACGTCAGCTTCAGCGACCGCGTGACCGGTAAGCCGATCAAGATCAAGGACATTCCCGACATAATTTTCTCAGAGGTCATGCGCGACGCCGACCTTGCGGTTTCGGTCTGCCATGCGGGTGAAGTTGACCCCGAGCACAGCCACTCGACAATCGAAATGCGCGCCGCGATACTAGAATTTACGCTGCCGCTCTTCAAGCTGAAAAATTGCGAGGTCAAGGGCTCGCACGTTTTGATAAATGGTACACGCGCGGATTATTCGGTGCACCTTGGCAGCGGGATTTGCCATATTCAGGGCGGCGCGGCGCTCAACATTCTGCCCGTTCATTCGCAGCACCGCGGAAGGGTATTTCTGCCATTTGCAGACGACGACCCGAAAACAGCCGAAATAATCTCGAAAGTGTTGCTTTTGGCGGAGGATAAGAAGATCAAAGACCCATTCATACTTGACCAGATACACTGAATATTAGCAGAATCGCACGGGCGGACGGTGAAGACTGTCCGCCTTTTTGTGAAAATTCGCTTCTTGCGGAGGGCGTTCGCTGCGACGATTTTTACCAAGAGGACGGCTATCATCCCTCGCAGGTGAACGGTTTGTTGACATCGCTGTACTTTTACGAAGTAATGACTGGCATCGAATAATTAAATACCATATGAGATATATCAAATCTGTATAAATACTACATATAGTATTATATATCCATACAAGATAGTGGGAACATATATATGCTCCCACTTTTTGATATGTATTAAAAGATATAGTAACAATATGCAGATATATGTCATAATATATGACATAGGGCAGAAATATCTGTCAGAAATATGGAGGTGCTTGATATGGAAGCATTAGACGCTGCATTTTTCGGGAAAATATATGACCCGAAAGATGAGGACGCGGGCGGCTGCGAGGTTACGGCGGGCGTATTTCCTAAGGAAACGCCGATAGCTATGGCATATGTTCCGTTCCAAAAATGGGAGAAACCGTATGACGTTATGACAGCTTTAGCACGGGCAACGATCTTCCCGTCGCTGGATAAGCCGTTTATTGGAGAGGAGGCGGTTCGGCGTGCTGCGAAGTGAATTGTCTGAAAAACAGAAGCTGCTGCGAAAGGTTCAGGCGGCGAGATTCGCGCTTATTGAGGCGAATTTGTATCTCGACAGCCACCCGACTTGCCGCGAGGGGTTGAAATATTTTCGTGAAAAACGTGCGGAAGCCGACAAGCTCATAAAAGAATATGAAATTGAATATGGCCCGCTGACAGCTGCGGCAAGTCACGCAGAAGACTGCTGGGAGTGGGTAAACACGGCGTTTCCGTGGGAAAGGGGAGAGAGCTGATGTGGCAATATGAAAAAACACTGGAGTACCCTGTGAACATCAAAGATCCGAATCCCGCGCTTGCAAAGGTTATCATCTCGCAGCTTGGCGGGCCTGACGGTGAAACGGGCGCGGCGATGCGCTATCTCAATCAGCGCTACGCATCGCCTTGCAGAGAAGTTCAGGGTATTCTGACTGATATTGGTACCGAAGAGTTGGCGCATGCCGAAATGATCTCGGCTATACTTTACCAACTCACCCGCAATCTGTCTATGAAAGAGATAAAAGACTCGGGATTTGATACCTATTTTGTCGATCACACTACAGGAATTTACCCGATAGCGGCGTCAGGTGTTGCATATACTGCCGATTATATCCAGTCTACGGGCGATCCGATCGCCGACTTGACCGAAGACCTTGCTGCCGAGCAGAAAGCGCGGCTGAGTTACGACAACATTCTGCGCCTTACTGACGACCCCGACGTTCGCGACCCAATAAAGTTTCTGCGCGAACGCGAGATAGTGCATTTTCAGCGCTTTGGCGAGGGTCTGAGGTATATTCAGGATCAGCTTGATTCTAAAAACTTCTACGCTTTCAACCCTGCATTTGACAAATAATATCATTTTGAGCGGACTGCTGTATATTTGCAACAGTCCGCTTTTATGTACATAAATGTGCAATAGTCCAATTAAATGTACATTAAATTTAGTGCAAAAAAATAGCCGAAACGTTTCCGGTTCGAGCTATTGATAATCGTTAATTTACTTTGTGCCGAAGATTCTGTCGCCAGCGTCGCCCAGACCGGGAACGATATACGCGTCCTCGTTGAGCTTTTCGTCGAGGTTGCCGACGTAAATGTCGATGTCGGGGTGAGCTTTGCGGAGAGTGTCAAGACCCTCGGGAGCGGCAATTATGCACATGAATTTTATGTTAGTGCAGCCTTTTTCTTTCAGGAAATCCACTGCCTGCACTGCCGAACCGCCTGTCGCGAGCATCGGGTCGCAGAGGATAACAAGGCGCTCGTTGATGCTTTCGGGCAGTTTGCAGTAGTACTCGTGCGGTTCGTGGGTCACTTCATCGCGGTAAAGTCCGATATGGCCGACTTTTGCCGAGGGCACGAGCGCCAGCAGACCGCTAACCATGCCCAGACCTGCGCGCAGTATTGGCACGATGGCGAGCTTTTTGCCCGTCAACATCGGCAGTTTGCGGGTGGTGATTGGCGTTTTGATCTCGACGTCCTCGGTCGGCAGGTCGCGCATCGCCTCGTAGCCCATCAGCATCGCGACTTCCTCAACGAGTATTCTGAACTCGCGCGTGCCTGTTTCTTCCTTGCGCATAAGCGAGATCTTATGCTTTACGAGCGGGTGATTGATAATGTTTACTGATCCCATGTTTAACATTTCTTTCTTTATATGTATAATATTGTATCATTATTCTCCTGCAACATTGCCCTTTTTCGAGAGCAGAATGTTCGCGAGTATGCCTAGGATAAGCGCTGCGGCGACCTCTGTCAGCGTAACTTTGCCGAACGTGAGGGTCAGTCCGCCGATTCCCGCGATGAGGATTACTGAAACTACGAAGAGGTTTCTGTTCTCGTCTAGGTTTACGTCCTGTATCATTTTCAGACCCGAAACTGCAATGAATCCGTACAGCGCGATGCACACGCCGCCCATTACGCAGGCGGGGATTGAGTCAACAAAAGCCACCAGCGGGGTGATGAATGCAAAGAGCATACAGCCGATAGCCGCCGCGAAGATCGTGATGACCGAGGCGTTGCCCGTTATTGCAACGCAGGCTACCGATTCGCCGTAAGTGGTGTTTGGACAGCCGCCGAAAAGCGCGCCCGCGATAGAGCCAACGTCGTCGCCAAGCAGAGTGCGGGTGAGGCCGGGTTCTTCGAGCAGGTCGTGACCGATTATCGAGGAGAGGTTTTTGTGGTCGGCAACGTGCTCGGCAAAAACTACCAGCGCAACAGGCACATACGCCACAAAAATTGTCGCAAAGTAAGAGAAGTCGAACTCTTTCAGACCTTTCAGACCGCCGACGAACGCGAAGTCGGGCAGGCTGAAGAATGTCTTTAGTGAAACGCTGCCGTTTTCAAGCATATAGCTGCTGAAAACGCTAAAATCTACTATCTTTAGATCGTCGATTTCAGCGACGTTTCCGATAACGGTGAACACCGCCGCAGTAGCGTAGCCCGCGAGAATGCCTATTATAAAAGGAATAAGGCGCAACGTTTTCTTGCCGTAGGTCGAGCAGAGCATTACCACCGCGAGGGTGACCATGCCGCAGATGAACGCAACGTAGGGCGAGCCGACGGTTTCGCTCGCGACCGTTTCGATGATCTTGGGCGTGACGCTTTCAGTTGAAACGGTGTACTGCGTGACTTCGCGGGTGACGTCGCCTTTCAGCAGATCGCCGATAGCGTAGCCCGCGAGCGAAAGACCGATTATCGCGACGGTAGGGCCGATGACAACGGCTGGCATGAGCTTGTTCAGCCAGCCAACGCCGACGAATTTAACGATTATCGCGATGACGACGTAAACAAGTCCCGCGAGTGCCACGCCGAGGATAAGCCCGAGCATACCGAGCTGCATGGAAACGCCGCCCGCGAAAGCCGCAGCCATAGAGCCGAGGAACGCGAATGACGAGCCGAGGAAAACGGGGCTTTTGCGCTTCGTGAAAAGAATGTACACGATAGTGCCAACGCCCGCGCCAAACATCACGCGGCAGGCGTAAGCCCGTTGCCAATGATGAGCGGCACAGCTATTGTAGCCGCGAGGATCGCCAGCATTTGCTGGAGCGCGAAGGCGATAAGCTGCCCGATCTTGGGCTTATCGGCAACGTCGAATGTGAGTTTCAAAAAAGACCACCTCATTAAAATTATTCAATTTTCGGCAGTCCACACTGTTTATGTAAACGCACCAAAATACAGCAAAATCCCGCGTTTCCCGCGGAAAACCACCATTTATATTCTAACATACATCGCGCAAAATGACAAATAAAAAGGCTCGTGGCGGAGCGCATATTACCGATCTCGGCAGGCGGGCGCTGTATTTTCAAAAAACAAAAAGAGTCCGAGGAAATCGGACTCTCAACGGAACAAAGTTCCAACATATGGCGGAGACGGAGAGATTCGAACTCTCGAGCCTAGTTAAAGGCTAACGCATTTCGAGTGCGCCCCGTTATGACCACTTCGATACGTCTCCATAGAACGTTATATATTATACCATGTAAAAACACGTTTGTCAAGGGTTTATGTCAGATTTAACATTTTGTTAAAAAGTAAGCTTGTATAATTATGATTATGTGCAAATATCACAATTCGCGTACGTCATATTGCGCATAATATATGCAAACCTACAAAACTAAAAAACTTTGCGGAAAAGTGTTGACAAAGGGGCAAAATAAGTGTATAATATACAAGTCGGTTGACGAGGAAAACCTCAGAAAGCGACACTAAATATGGCGGTATAGCTCAGTTGGCTAGAGCACTTGGTTCATACCCAGGGTGTCACCGGTTCAAATCCAGTTACCGCCACTTGATGGCCCGTTGGTCAAGCGGTTAAGACACCGCCCTTTCACGGCGGAATCATGGGTTCAATTCCCGTACGGGTCACCAAACCATAATCCCGAAAATGACGTATCTACGTTGTTTTCGGGATTCTTTGTTGTGTCGAAAACAGGCTTTGTCCGCTGCTTGTCCGCTATTGCGAATTTGTAGCGGACATTCTTGTTTTAAGTTGTTGTATCCTGCGGAAGAAAGCTAAACGCACCGTCCATTGCCTCTGCCACTCTTGCCTGTGCATTCTGGAACATATGAGAATATACGTTCAAAGTCGTTCCTGAATTGCAATGTCCTAATGCCCCTGAAACGGTTGTCACATCAAGCCCTGCGGAAATAAGTGCCGAAGCTGCAAAGTGACGAAAGCTATGTATGCCGTAGAAAGGCAGCTCGTTCTTTTCGCAGAACTCTTTCAGCCAGCCGTAGGGTGTCTGATTGTTCATCGGCTCACCGTTCCATTTCACAAAAAGCCTGTCACTATCCACCCACTTGTCGCCAAGGCGAAGAGCTTCCTCGTCCTGTTCGTCTTTCAACTCTTTGAGAATGCCCATGATGTAAGGTGAGATCTTCAGCACACGCTGAGAGCGTTTTGTCTTTGTGGTGTCGGTATAGATGCCACGCTCTGCGGTGTAGTTTGATGTACGCTTAACTGTAATGATATTGTTCTCAAAATCAATATCTTTCCATTCCAGACCGAGCATCTCGCTCCTGCGAAAACCGCTGTATGCGATCAGAAAGAAAAAAGCTCTGTATTTGGTCGGTTCACCACTTATCCTTGTAAGGAGCAGTGCCATTTCCTCCTGAGAGTATATCTGTTTTTCCTTGACCTCACCTTTCGGGATAGTCACTTTTCTGCATGGATTATCTGACAGCAAGTCCATTTTCACCGCATAGCTGAACACATCACTGATGAAACTGAGATTGTGACGAATGGTCTTAGGTGCAAGCGGCTTCCCTGTCTTTTCATTTGCACCCTCTTTGGCGAGAGAATTCACAAAGCCCTGCAGCTGTCTTGCGGTGATCTTATCCATACGCAGATGACCGATAGCCGGATAAACTCTGTGTGTCAGTTGTCTCATTCGCTCATAGGTGGTACTGCGAAGATTGAGCTTTGCGTATTCCTCAAACCATTCCTCTGCAAACTCCTGAAACTTGACAGCCGTTGTCTTGTAGCCATGTGCAACTGCTTCTTCAAAAAGCACAGCCTGTCTTTGGAGTTCCTTTTCGATCTGTCGTTTTGTCATATCCGGTTCAGGCTTCCATGTCATTGCCTGTTCCTTATGTTTTCCGTTTGTATCGTAGCCACAGCTTACCCGGATAGAATAACTGTCACCACGTTTTCTGATAGTAGCCATAAATTACCTCCTAAAATTTATGACATACCCTTGTATCGTTATTATGTTAGCGCAATATTCCGAGCTTGTCAAGAGATTTACCGTACTTTTTTGTGGTATGTCATAAACTTTCTTCTTTTATTCTAATGTATTCTTTCTTGAAGTGCTGTTGTATCTGAACTGCTGATAGTCGGAATTCAATCCGCAGGCAGAGATAAAAGCCTCAGCCTTTTTTAGTTTGCGTGAAAGCTCGTCCTCACGGCTGATACGCTTTGCTTCCTTGTTTAGTTTCTCACGAGTGAAAAGAGCCTTTTCCTTTTCAGCTTTCTTGTAAGTATCAAGCTCCGAGGAAACAGCCGACAACTGCTTTTTCAGCTTGTCACGCTCCTGCACTGCCGTGTCATGCTCGGATCTGAGCTTCTTGCTAGTCTTGACCATTGCCACATACTTCTTTGCCGTGTCGCTGAGCTTGTCATAGTCCTCTTTTGTGAGAGTAACTTTCTTTCCAAACATCGACTCCTTGGCTTCAATGCTCTCGATCTCATCGAGCTTGACTTTCTTCTTTGCTGCCTTGTCAAGCTCCACACGGGCTTCGTCACGCTCAGAAAGAGCCTGCTCCTTTTCTTCATTCAGCCGCCTAATTTCGTCTTGATGCTTGCCGTACTCCTCAACCGTATAGCTGTACCCTCTGGACTTCTTCGGCTCAGAGATCTCAATACCATGAGAAGTACATATCTGGTGCAGGACTTCCCATTCCGCTAACCGCCAGCGGTTGATCGCATTTGCACCTTTGCCGTGTCCCATTTCTTCGAGAGCTTTCGCCATAGCATTTCGAGTATCAAGCCCCCTGTCGAAATGTCCGACGGGGATATAGTCGATGTGTAAATGCGGCGTAGCTTCATCTAGGTGCATCACAGCATTGAACACATAGAAATTTGGATTTCTTTCTTGAAAACTCTCCATGTATTCACGCAGGAAGGCAACAGCGATCTCCGCATCGGGAGTACCTACCCCCGTATCGTCTTTCGTGCCGATCTGCACTAAGTCCTCATAAAAGCTCTTTTGCTTGTTCGCTCCCGTGATAACGCTTGCACTCGGTTCACGGTTGAACAGGTGCTGAAAGTAGTCTGAAATCTTCCTGTCATTTCTTTTCTGACGAGCGTTATATCTTTCTACTGCATCGCCAAAAAGCTGGTCGTAGACTTTGCCCAGTTCCTGCTGAACAAAAACGATGTTATCCGCAGTGCGTGAGCTGTCAATATTCTTGGCAGTGAAATCCCGATTGTTATGTGACAGGCTGCCTTTCCCCTGACACATCGAGATAGTCTTTGTACTCATAAAATTAGTCTCCTTTGTTTCTATATTTGAACCCTCTGATGAGGGGATTGCTGACGCAAAGCCCTGACGGGCAATTGGCTTGCAACGATACGGAGATCGGCAAACCAAACGGCTCGGAGAGCCGAATTACCTGCGGAATGCCGCCGGTAACCCCAAAGCACTTTCGACAGCCTGATCGGACTATCAAAAATGCTATTGTGGCTCTGCGAGGCTATCGGCTGACAGAGCAGCCGAAAATGCGGTCACATTTATTCAAAAGTCCGCATTACAATAGTCCGCATTACAATTTTGAAATTTCGCTATCTCACCAACAATATTTTTCATCAAAAGCCGACCGTCTTTCTCTCCGTTTATGAACTCCTGACAGAGGTGCTCCGCATAGTCGAGATGATGCAGAGCATACCAAAAACGCTTGTCCGCAATTTCATCGGGCGAAGCAGGAGCAAGCTCTCTCCATTCACGCATCAGCCACAGGTAGCTGTTCAGCGTTCGCCAAGCGGACTTCTCCCATTCTTCATAGGCACGTTTTTCGGCGATACGCTTCTGATATTCAGACACTTCTTTTGCAGTCGGAGATCTGCCGATCTCAATATGCAGACCAAAGTCCTCATTCAGCTTCTTGACCGCATCAATAGGCTTGTCCAAGCCGAACATTTTCTGCGTGAAGCCGATAACGTCAACGTGCGTTCCGCAGCCAAAGCAATGCAGATTATCGGGATATATTTTCGCAGAGGGAGTTCTCTCCTCGTGGAACGGACACAGGCACATTCCGCCGCGGTCAATATGTAAGCCGTACCCCTCTGCCACCGTCTTCATATCAACAGCAGACCTTGCTTGCTCGAATACCGTCACTGCTGAAAGTAGGCAAGCAGGTCAGCCTTGTTGACAAGTATCTTTCCGTTCCTGCCCTCGCCTGTGCGGACGGACTTCACCTTGCCTTGCTTCACGAGCTGACGGACGGTGTGTTCGGAAAGTCCGCTGATGAGTGCGGCACTCTCCTTGATAGTGAGCATCTCCACCTTGTTGGCAGTCGGTGCGTTGGTTGTTTGCGGAGCGGAGTTCTCTCCGTCCTCAGTGAGCTGAATCAGAAGCTCAAGAATGTTGTCAACGATAGCTTTTTTCTGTGTAGTCGTCATAGTGTAAACCTCTCTCTTTCTATGGTTTGTGTTGTGAACTTTCCGCATTTTCAGCACATTCAGGACAGAAAGTGCGGAAAGTGTTGATTGTGTATGCTTTACTGTCTGAACATCAAAGGATTGATGTAGAGCATCGTGCAGCCTTTGGGGTTGTTGTTTGCCCCGGGGATAGTCTCACTTTTGAGATAGCCGTATTCTTCGAGAACAGCTATTACCTCGGCGAACTCCTGTGCGTTCTTGAACAGTTTGCATCTGCACAGCTTGTACAGGTCATTCTGCCTGATCTGCGAGATATTCTTCGAGCGTATCTTTGCGACTATGCGCTCCGCCTGCAAGGTCTGATTGTCGGTATCGCCCAGCCCGTAGGAATATATCGCCTGCAAGCGGAAGTAGTGACCTATCTCGATAGCGTTGCACATCGTATCGTGTGATACTTTCACTTCATCAGGCTTCTCACCGTTCAGAACCGTCTTGATACAATGCAGGATACCGCATATCCTCAGCACCAGTCCATGAAACTTACCGCCCCAGTCGGCACAGAATGCCATATCGGTGACAAGCTGTTTCTCAACAAACTGATCGTGCAGGAAGACATATTCATCTTTTGCTTTTTCATCAAGGAAAAGAAGTTTTTCGTCCGCCTGATGAAGCTCAAAACGCTGAAATTTGTAGTTCAGCAGAGCATATATCAGCTTGTGATAACGTTCGGACAGCTCATCGTGGATAGGTTCAGTGTTGTACTTGCGTGTTCCTCTCAGGTCTTTGGGAAAGCAGTACACAAGCCTTGCAAGGAAACCGCTGCCCCTGAACGCCATATTTCCTATCATACTGTCCCATATGTACGGCTGACACGCAAGGCATATCGACACATAGGGCTTGTAAAGGATAACGTTCTCACGGGTGATACGGTCGCTGATGAACGTTTCTCCATTCCATGATTTCAGGAGCAAGTCGAGATTCGGTGCACCGTTGGCGCTGTATCTGCCGTTGAAGTTACCGAGTGAGCCTGCTTCATCGGACATCATAAGAAGTGTGCCGTTTATCGCAAGCTGTCTGACGAGGGACTCGGGCGTAATATCATCAACGATGATACGGCGGAAGTCCGCATTTGTGATACTGCTCAGTTCCATAGCAAGGTCGGACATCTCTTTTGTATCGGCATCGGCTTTCTTTTCAAGAGCCGCCAGCTTGTTGGCTATGACTTTTTTCTTTGCCTGATTTTCCAAGATGAGAGCCTTGTTCTTCTCGTTGTACTCCTGCACATAGTCCTGATAGGGCTTTGCAACGAGCTTCATCACAGGCGATTTCTTGAAACTCGCTTCGGCAACGATAAGGCTGTCGATAACAAGAGGTTCGGAGTGATCTTTCTTGCCTACGATACGGAACTGCCCCGAAAAGCAGTAGCTCACAGAAGAAAGAATAGCCGTACTTGCCATCGAAACATCTGTTGATGTTGTACTGGCTATTGCCTGTGCCATCGTTCTCAATATAGGCGGCAGTGCGTTTACGGGAAAGTCTATCAAGTTAGACCTGTTCCCCCTGAGTGGTGTGGGCTGTACCCACGATGTTTCATTGTTCAACAATTCTTCATCAGCCTTTCTGAAATGATCTATAAAAGTGCTTTTATATGTATAGTAGTCAACATCATCGTGTTGTTCCGCTATCAAATATCTTTCACACCTGATATGGATATTGTAGCATTTCCTTTTGGACACTTGTGCGTGTATTGCGTATTTACGCAAACAAACACTCAAAACATTTTATTGTACGAAGTATGTTACGCTATAATACGCATTATAATTGACGTTCTGCGTATGATATGCTATAATGGAAGAAGATACCGAAAGCGAGGAGAGCATATGGAAACTACGACAATTTACCGTATAAACGAAACAGACCGCACGATAAATATCGCACAGTCTGTTAATGATTCCGATGAAAGCATACATGGTGCTGTCTTGAATACGAGGACATTCACCTTTGATGAGCTGATGAATCAGCATAGGGTGTTTTGTGAGCATACCGAGCCTTATGATGCGTTCAGGGACAGGCTTCACAGCGCCTTGCGTATCGGCAGGAGCATTGAAGTCAGCACCGAGGATATGATAGCAAGGTTTATTGCTGAGTATGGGAAAAACATCTTCTTCCGGGGATATGTGACCTCGGTCATAGAGTTTTACGATAAAGAGCGTTATGTACTTCTGAAACCGAATGATGTTGTTATCGCTAAGTTAGACAAGAGAAAGATACAAGACGAGGTATCACAAAAGCTTATGGAGTATATAGATAGGCAGTTTACGCTTATGTGCAGTGATGTGTATTTCAGCCACAAGGCTAATATGGAGCATTTTATGATACAGCCCGGAAGAACGATCATTGCTGCCGACAATTACACCTTTAATGTATTCCATGAAAGCGACAACTGCCTGCTGACTGTCCTTGCAGAGATAGGACAGCTCGTTCACAGAAACAAGTGGACAGTTTGCCAGTGCGGATTCTGTCACAAGCTGTTCCTCGGAACGGAAGGCGAAGTGTGCTGTCATTCTGCTGAGTGCATTGAAGCTCAGAAGCAGCAGAAAGAAGCGATCTACAAAGAAAACACCAAGGAATATTCCGATGTAAAGCGAGATTATGATGCTTATGTCCGCAGATACAAGAAGATGCTTGTGGAAGCTGGAATTGAGAAATATCACCCTACCGAGTTTGACGAGTTCATGCAGGCAAAACAAGAGCGTATGGACGCTATGGACAAGCTCAAAAGACGCCTGATACGCAACGGTTTACCAACTACGGAGCTTATTGATCTAAGTGCGAAGTTTAAGGCAGAGATCAAGGCGTTGGCGGAGGAGATGGTTGAGAGGTTTTGGAGGAAGGTTTGACTTTGAATCCGGTGGGGCCAAAGTTAAATGCGTTATTCGGTTTTACTAATTATTCATTCTCGATTTTTAGCATCAGTCGTCAATTTTTATAGAAAAGCTATTGAATAATTCGTCAAAATGTGGTATTATTAACTTGATTATATTATACGAAAGGACGATGCTGGATGAGTGAACCTATTACTTCTATACCGAGCGCCAATATCCTGCTTTCTTCACTTCGCTCTGTTGGATATACTCCTGAAACTGCAATAGCAGATATTGTCGATAACAGTCTGTCGGCAAACGCTTCAACTGTTTCCATAGAGTTTAACTGGCAAAATCAAGTTATTATCATTTCAGATAATGGTGATGGTATGTCTAAGCAGGAGTTATTGAAATCTATGAATATAGGTTCTTCTGATCCGTTTGATTTGAGAAGTATTTATGACCTTGGCCGATTTGGTATGGGAATGAAAACTGCCTCCTTTTCTCTTGGAAAGAAACTGACTGTTCTTGCGAAGGCCGGCGAAAGTATCAATAATGCAAGCTGGGATTTAGACTATGTAAGAAAAGAGGATCAATGGCAGATATTTGTTGAAGATAGTTCTTCCTTGTTTATCCAGCAATTATCCGATAGGCTTTCAAAATATGACAATGGAACGGTGGTATGCATATCAAACATTGATAAGGTCATATCATCTGATTCTGCTAATGAAAAGAAAAAATTCTATAAGATGATAGATAATGTAAAAAATCATCTTTCACTTGTGTTCCATAGGTTTATGGAATCAGGGAAAATATCTATTATTGTAAACGGAACGCCGCTAACTCCATGGAATCCATTTGTTCCTGACAATAATGCACGTCAGGAATTGGAACCTGAGGAAGTAACCGAAAATGGGCATAAGGTTTTAATACGTCCTTATATCCTTCCACATAAAACCAAGTTTGCAAACGATGATGAAGTGAAGACGGCGGGTGGATATAAAGGCTGGTTGCATCATCAGGGATTCTATGTTTATCGAAATGAACGTCTAATCATATATGGAACGTGGTTTGGCTTATTCAAGAAAGAAATGTCATTTAACCTTGCGAGAATACAACTGGACATATATTCAGACAGCGACTTTGACTGGCAGATAGACATAAAAAAATCAAAAGCTGTTCCGCCTGCGTATACCGATGATATTATTCGTCTTGCTGCTGAGAAAGCAACAAATCAGTCGGTTAAGGTGTATAATTCAAGAGGTACATATTCTGACCGAAAAGGCAATGCAAATGCTCCTCAGCTGAGTTACGTTTGGGAACAGCGAAAGGATTCAAGAGGATCGTATTCTTTCATCCTTAATAAGAAACATACTTTGCTAAACAAGCTTAAAACGTCTCTGGCTCCTGAGCAAAAAGAGCTTTTAAACGCTTATCTGAACCTTGTTGAAAAATGCTCCCCTATGGAGCTTTCAGGCGTGAATGATATGTTGGTAAGCAAGGGAAGTCTGCCTGAAAACGAATATAATGATCTCGCATATCAAGCAAAACGGTTAATTACGACCTTAATAATCAATGGCAGCTCAAAAGAAGAAATAAGAAGCCTTTTGCAGCAGTTGCCCGATTATACTGTCTTGATGGATGATTTTGATAATATATATACGGAGGCCTGCAATGGAACAAAATGAACTAAGATTTTACGAAGCTGCTTTTACATTATGTCTTGGAGACAAAGAAAAAGGTCTTGGTACTATTGAAGCCATTAATAACGCTGTTAAGACGATGGAACCTCTTGTTTCTGATGCTGAGGATTTAAGAGAATACCTTTACAGAGAAGTTAGTTTTTCGAGCAATGACATAGCATCAATGCTTAGTGCTGATGATCGCAAAGGCAAGGATAAAGAATGGTGGAATAACCTCAGACAGACTTCCGGTTTTAAAGGAACTTACTGGAACCGATATAAAGCATATTTATCAGGTACAAAAAAGTGGAGCCAAAAAACGATAGAAAAAAGCATTAACGAACCTACTGATTTCGTTATGAACTGCATATCAAACCCAACCTCCGGTGTTTCTGAAAAATCATACGGTGCAGTATTCGGTTACGTTCAGTCCGGTAAAACCGCAAACTATATTGGACTTATAAACAAAGCTGTTGATGCAGGATATAAAATTATAATAGTTCTCGCTGGTATGCATAATAACCTAAGAAGTCAGACACAGATGCGTATTGATGAGGAAGTACTTGGATTTGAAACCAGCATCGAATATTTACGACAGAAAGCTGGACTGGTCCCCTCTATAATAGGTGTAGGAACTCTAAACTTCAAAATGGATAAGTCGATTGAAGCGCTTACATCCAGAGACGAAAAAGGTGATTTTACTAAAGGCAGAGCTGGAGTCAGCAGGCAATACGATCAGCCTAAAATCTTTATTGTAAAGAAGCAGAGCAAGGTATTGCAGTATGTCTATGATAATTTATCAAAAAATCACGCAGCCGTTCAAAATCCTGACGGTACAAGTCTGTTTTCTTGCAAATACTCTCTGCTTGTAATAGATGATGAGGCAGATCAGGCTTCTGTTAATACAAAATACAAGACTGATCGCAGCGGAGAAATCAGCGATGATTCAGAAGTGTCTAAGATCAACGAGCTGATAAGAAGGATACTGTCTCTGTTTTCGTGTCGTTCTTACGTTGGCTATACAGCCACACCATATGCAAATGTCTTTATCCCTCCGCAGATTAGTGATGCCGAACTGGAAGACGATCTGTTTCCAAAGGATTTTATTGTATGCCTTCCGAAACCTGCTGGTTATGTTGGTGCCATGGAATTTTTCGGAGAAGATGAAAACAGCGAAACAATGCCGCTCCGCAGAAGAATAACAACCGAACTCGACGATTTTATTGATTCAAAGACCAGACAAATAATTTCGCCGCTCCCTGATGAATTGAAGAAAGCGATTCTTTGCTTCATAATTATAACTGCAGCGAGAAACGTAAGAGGTCAGGTCTTGGAGCCTAACTCTATGCTGATTCATGTAAACAGACTGAATGATGTTCAGTCCTCCTTGAAATCAATGGTTGATGATTATTTTGGTGAAGTGCAGTCGTATATTAACGGTGGAGATACAGAAATACTTGATATCCTGCATGATTTGTGGGACAGTGATTTTGTTCCTACAACAAAGAAAGTACAGCAGGATTTCTCTGCATATATGGAAGGTGTAAACTACTCTGATTGGAGCGATATTGAAACAGAGATCAAGCGCCTTATCGGTAATCATCAGATTAGAGTGTTTGAAATTAACGGAAAAAGCGATGATGTTCTCTGCTATAAGGAATTCAAAGATGAAGGTCGTCAGCTTAATGTCATTGCTATTGGCGGAGACAAGCTCTCACGAGGACTAACGCTTGAGGGATTGACCGTAAGCTTCTTTATGCGTTCTTCGCAGATGTATGATACACTTATGCAGATGGGCAGATGGTTTGGCTTCAGACCGAAATACACTGACCTTTGCCGTCTTTTTGTTTCTGATGAGCTGTTCCGATGGTTCATGGTTGTTTCTTTTGCAACAGAAAATCTCCGCAGCCAGATTCACTATATGAACGAATATAACCGTACACCTATGGATTTTGGTTTAAGAATTGCGTCTTACCCTGATATGCTGATCTCTGCAAGAAACAAAATCAAAACTGGACAGGAGTGTACACTTACATTTAGCAACACTGTAAGCCAAACAAGATCAATTGACAGAAATGCAGATACATATAATCTGAACTTTGAAGCAGTAGAAAGGTTTATTTCCAATCTTGGAGAGAATAGTTCCGATCACTGGGATAAACTCGGCAGAAAATCTGGCACAGATCATATCTTTTGGGATGATGTTAACGGAAGCATTGTAGCTGACTTCCTGTCTGAATATAGAACATCATCAAAGGCAAGTAAAGTTAAGTCTCTGTTTTTAGCAGACTATATTCGTGATCAAAATCAATTAGGAGGACTAATGAAATGGACAGTTTGCCTGAAAAATACTGGACGGAAAAATCCTCCATTAACTATAGGTGATTTTAGCATCGGTCAAGGATTAAAACGAAGCGAAGGTCAATATGAGGCAGATGAGTCTATATGCTCCATAAAATCTTTAAAGTCCAAAGATGAAGAGTATCTTGATTTCTCAAAAGAACAGATGGAAGAAAAGGACAAGATGAAAGCAAATGGAGACAGTGATGATAAGATAAGAAAGCAGCTTAGAACAAGAGACCGTGGCTTGCTTATTCTTTGTCCTCTTGATGCAGAAGAAATAGCCGGATTGAAAATAGATGGGAAGACCTATAAGACACCTTTCGGTTTTATAGCTGTATTTCCGGATAATGAAGGAAAGGGCAGCGGAAGGACATACCGATTAAATCCTATCGCAATTGAAAATGGTGATGAATTTTGAGTAATGCTATTAAAATATATCAGGAGATCATTGCAGACTTCAATAAGGAAGACAATTCCAGTTTAACGGTCTTAAATAGAAGTATTCTTCTAAAAAATAAAATAAGAATAGTTTATATTGTTGCTGCGAAAGATCTCCAGAGAATTATTGCGGTGATGCTGCCTAAAGACTGCAGCAAGGAACCGCTGAACCGTTTTCCAAAGTGGCACGGAATAGAGTTCGCCTATGATCATATCACTGAATATCAAAATCCTAACAGCGAGAATGAGTACATAATCATTTCTCAGTCAAAAGACTATGACAGCGGCATTTTTGAGATAATAGCTAATGATATAACTGATCAGCTTGAAAAGATAAGTACACAAAAGAAGATGATAGGATGCTTATCAGACACTTTGAGCAAGTGGAAGAAGTTTTTTGCACTCAATTCTGATGTGATTATGTCTGAGCAATTACAAGAAGGTCTTTTTGGTGAACTGCTTGTTCTCAAAAAACTGATATACAATTTTGGCAATGAGGCTGTATCCTTTTGGAGCGGAGCTGATAAGGAAACTCACGATTTTTATGTGAATGGATCTGCGATAGAAGTAAAGACAACATCTGCAAAATCAAATGAAAAGATAAGAATCAGCAGTGAACATCAGCTTAATCCTAAAGATGTGGAGAACACATTGTTTCTGTATGTAAATATGGTAAGAAAGAGCCGCAGCGACGGCACAACATTGCCGGAGATCATTAAAGCTATACATAGCGGTCTATCAGAACCATATAGTTCTCTTTTTGAGGAGAAATTGTTTAAATACGGCTATATTTCCTCGTGTGAAGAACGATATACGCTGGGATTTCATCTGAGATCACACCAAACTTACAAGGTAGAGGAGAACTTTCCGAATATTGTTCCAGATAACCTTGATAATGGTATATCTGATGTAATATACTCACTTGATCTAAACGCCTGCACAGATTTTGTGACCGAGTGGAATGATATAATTAACGTTTTGAAAGGGGGCATACTAATTGGAGAATCGTGAATTAGTTGATTTTAATCAAGAGTTAATAGAAGAAGTCAAAGAATATGCCTCGGAGCATTCTGAAAATACAGAAAGCGCCTTCACCAGCGTTTTTCTATCTTATCTCGCTGATTTTGGAGAATCAAAAACCGCTGATGCAGAAGTAAGCTACTGCATGAAAGAATCAGAAAAGTTTAAGGTTAATGCGTATGCTTTCAGCGAATATTTTCAAAGCCTCACTCTCATAGTCAGCTGCTATGAAAAGAACGGCAAAATTGAAAAGCTAAACAAATCGGAAACAGCCAAGATATGCAGACAAGCGTCTAAATTCTATAAATTATGCTGTTCAAGCACGAGTGTTCTTGATGAAATGGAAGAATCATCAAACGAATATATGCTTTATGAGTTCATAAAGGAGAATAAAGATAAAATCGAAAATCTTTATGTTGTTCTCCTTACTAATAAGCTTATTAACAGCGATTTGCCGGAAGATGCCATGATTAATAAAACCACCGTTAAATATGATGTGTGGGATATTGAACGTCTTGTTCAGGCTGTCTACCAGAGAAAAGGAGCAGAAAAACTTGTAATACGTTTTAAAAACAAATACAAGTATAGACTGAAACTTATCAAGATACCGCAGGAAAGCAATGTTTATGACTGTTATGTTGGTTACATATCAGGAGAATGCTTAGCGGAAATATACCGTGATGAAGGCCAGCGGCTTATTGAGAAAAATGTTAGATCGTTCCTGCAAGCGACAGGAAAGGTCAACAAGGGCATACGGGATACATTGAGGAGCAATCCTGCAATGTTCATGGCATATAACAATGGTATCTCAACGATTGCTGAGCAAGTAGTCATAGACGAGAATGAAAGCACCGATGATTTTATTCTTATAAAGGAGCTTGTCGGCTGGCAGATCGTTAACGGCGGTCAAACAACAGCATCAATATATGCTGCTTTTCAAAACAAGGTTGATCTATCCAATGTTAACGTTCAGATGAAGCTCACTGTAATTAAATCTGATGAACAGATGGACACAGTAATAAGCAGCATATCAAGGTACGCAAACAGCCAAAATAAGATCACCATGTCTGATTTCAGTGCTAATGATGATTTCCACATTAAACTGGAACAGTTGTCACGACGAGTTTTTATTCCTGTCGAAAAGGGAAAACCGTCTCAGCGATGGTTTTATGAGCGTGCAAGAGGACAATACAGTGTGGAAGTCAATAGACAGCTTACTGCCGCATCAAAAAGAAAGTACAAAGAGCAGAACCCTAAGAATAAGTGTATCTCTAAAACAGTGGCAGCTAAGTGCGCAATGTGTTGGCTGAAACACCCTGATATTGTCAGCAAGGGATTGGAAACCAATTTTATCAGATATTCAGAAATGATACAGGCTGGTGAAATCGGAGAGCCGGATGAAAAGTTTTATTGTAATATTATCGCTCAGGTTATTCTTTTTCAACAGTGCGATAAGATAGTAGATGCGCAGAACTTCGGCGGATATAAAGCTCAGATTAATTACTATACGATTGCTCTGCTGTCAGAGTATTATAGTAATAAGGTTGATTTCAGCTATATATGGCAGCATCAAAGTATATCCCCTGAAGTATCACAGCTCATAGAAGATATCTGCTATAAAGTTTGGAATCATTTTATGAATCCAAATACGAATAACGCAAAGGGCGTTAACGTAACTCAATGGTGTAAAAAAGAAGACTGCTGGATAATGCTTAAAGAGCGTTTCCAGAATGATTCTATATAATATGCCGTCAGAATAGGAGAATTAGTGAAATGCATAAGGTAATTGATTTGTTTGCCGGTGCCGGAGGCCTGAGCCTGGGCTTTAAGAAAACAGGCAAATATGAAATTGCTGCCGCATTTGAAATAAATCAAAATGCACAGAAAACTTATAAAAAGAATCATCCTGGAACGGAAGTGTTCTCAGATGTATGTTCAGCTGACTTCGCAAAACTCAGGAAGAAGCTTGGAAAGATAGATGTGGTTATAGGCGGCCCACCTTGCCAGGGATTTTCAATGGCTAACAGACAAAAGAACCATGTTATAAGTCAAAATAATATGCTCGTGAAACAATATGTAAGAGCTGTTATGGAATTGGAACCCAAAGCATTTGTCATGGAGAACGTTGAAATGCTTAAATCTGACGTTCATAAATTTTACTTGCGTACAGATGAGACAGAGATAATTGACGAATATAATATTGAAACTACTCCATCAGAGATTCTGCTCTTAGAAGAAAAATATTTTTCCAAGGAAATCGCCGAGGATATTCACAGTTTGCATGAAGTCGTGTCAAGGCTTTGGCCTGAGGAAGATTACAAGCTGCTTAACATTGCATATCGTCAGCGAAAAAACCTGAAGAAGTGCAGAGAAGCTTTATACCGCTATCAGAAAAAGTATCTTAAACTTGCAGAAAAGATAAAACAGGCTGATAATAATGGAGTATATGAATGTTTCGACGCAGCAGCAGAGGCCATTTTTGACTTCTTTGATGAAATAATAGATGCAGATCAGGTAGTAAAACGCATTGAGAAAACAATTATGATTCAAAGATGTCTCTCACGAATAAAGGAAATCTATGATAATGAACTGCAAATAGATGAGATTGTTTGCCAGAACGGTATTACAGCTGTTATACAGTCATATTCTGTTCTTGAATATATCACTAAGATGCTTGGAAACTACACTTTTAACATGGGAGTACTGAATGCATTAGAATTTGGCGCGCCGCAGAGAAGAAACCGTTTTGTATTTATTGGAATAAAGAAGAAGATAGCAAAAACAATTGAAATGCCAATAGGAACATTTACAGAAGATAATTACAGGACAGTGAAAGATGCCATAAAGGATATTGAAAACGTACAAACAGTGTTTGAGCCATCAGAAGATAATGGAGTTGAATTAACAGACGATTTTGAACCCACTTCGCTCACTCCTTTTCTCAGAGACAGCAACAGACTTTACAATCATATAATTACTCAAACAAGAGCAGTTGCAAAAGCGCGCTTTGAGGCACTTAGTCAGGGAGAGAATTTCCATTCCCTCGATGCGGAATTAAAAGAAAACACATATACAGACATTAGCCGTACGCAGAATACTATTTACCAGCGCTTAAACTATGAAAAGCCGTCGGGTACAGTTCTTAACGTTCGTAAATCTATGTGGATTCATCCCACTATAAACAGGGCTGTTAGTGTAAGAGAAGCTGCCAGACTTCAAACATTCCCTGATTCTTTTGTTTTCTGCGGAACAAAAGATTCACAGTATCAACAGGTCGGCAATGCAGTCCCTCCGATACTTGCCAAAGCTATCGCTGAACATCTTGCATTATACTTGGATAAAAAGAAAAATGGCTGATAATCATAGTAAAGAAGTCCGCAGTAAGAATATGTCTCATATTCGGAGCAAGGATACCAAACCTGAGATCATAGTTAGATGTTTCCTTCATCGCAATGGCTTTAGGTTTAGAAAAAATGATAAAAGGTATCCTGGAAAGCCTGACATTATACTGCCTAAGTATAAGACAGCTATCTATATCAATGGCTGCTTTTGGCATATGCACGATTGTGATAATTTTGTATGGCCTAAATCAAACACAGAGTATTGGACTAATAAACTCATAAATAACAAGAACCGTGACAAAAAATATCATGATCAAATGAGAGAAAAAGGCTGGAAAGTTATTGTAGTTTGGGAATGTGAAATCAACGAGTACAGGCTAACTCATCTTATTTCTGAGATTAAAGGAGAATAGATATGGCATTAATAACAAAGGATAATATAAAAAAGCTTGATAAAGATAGAAACAGTGTACATAGCAAAGTTCGAGCAACGTATACTATATTTACAAGCGATGGAAAGAAATATTTTCAGATTGATACCTATGGAAGTCCTACAAGAGAAATGAAGGACAAAATAAGTCAGTCTATTCAAGTTGATAAAGAAATGGCCAAAGAGCTAATTAAGCTTATGATGGATACATTTGATATACTTGACTAATTTAATAGGAGTAAAACCATGACCAAAGAAATGATACTCGACCTAATCTCACAGGGCGAAGGTGTAACAATAGAATTCAAGGAATGCAAGAACGAAGTCGCATCGGAGGTATATCCCACTGTATGCTCTTTCTCTAATCGTTTCGGTGGTCATATTCTTATGGGCGTTTCCGATAACGGTGAGATCATCGGTGTAAATCCCAATACCGTCAAGGGAATGCGCAAAAATTTCTCGAATATGCTCAATAATCCGCGAAAATCTCCCCCACGCTTTATCTTTCTGCCGAGGAAGTTGAGATTGACGGCAAAATCATTCTCTATGTGTATGTGCCGAGAAGTTCCCAGGTCCACACCTGCAACAAGATCACTTATGATCGCATTGGTGATGCTGATATCAATATCAGCAATAACACCACACAGATGTCCGAGCTGTATATGCGAAAGCAGACTGATTTCACCGAGAAGAAGATACTTCCCTATCTCACCATCGACAATCTTGATATGTCGCTGATGAAGCGTGTACGCAATCTTGCGAAAAGCAAGGATGCTAATCATTCTTGGATTGAGCTTGACGATATGGGCATACTTCGCAGCGCAGGTCTTTATGAGCGTGACTTTACAACGGGACAGGAAGGCTTTAATCTTGCTGCTGTTCTTCTATTTGGAAAAGACGAAACAATACAGTCCTGTCTGCCTGCATACAGAACAGATGCTATATATCGTGAAGTGAACATGGATCGCTACGATGACCGTGACGATGTGCGAACCAATCTGATTGACAGCTATGATCGCCTTACGGACTTCGTATGCCGTCACATAGATGATAAATTCTTTCTTGACGGAACACAGCGTATCAGTGTTCGCAGTATAATTTCTCGTGAGATAGTCAGCAATATTCTTATGCACCGTGAGTATTCAAATCCCTACCCCGCTAAGATAATAATAAAAAAAGGCGGGATACTGACTGAGAATGCAAACAAGACCTATCATTACGGTCGTATTCTCGCTACGACCACACCTTATCCGAAGAATCCTGTTATTGCTAAATTCTTTAATAACATCGGAAGAGCTGATGAACTTGGCTCGGGTGTTCGTAATCTATATAAGTACACAAAGATGTATTCGGACAGCGAACCTATTCTGTTTGAAGATGATGTGTTTAAGGTAGAAATACCGCTGTCAGATATCGGCACCGCCGATAAACCGCCGATAAATCATCAACAAGCGCTTATTCTTGATTATATCAAAGAAAATGGTTCTATCAGTAATGCTGAGGCTTGCGGATTACTTGGTTTAAAACCTACCAGAGTCAAGGAAATTCTTAGAGAAATGGTGGAGATTGGGATGTTATCTGCTGTTAGTGAAAGGAAAAATAGGAGATATGTATTTCAAAGTAAAAATATGCATGATGACAAATGAGGAAAGATAATGAAAAAAATAATAGAACAGATTGAAAAAATACGAAAAATCAATAAACAACACAAACTTGTGATTTTTGTAGGTGCAGGTGTATCGCGCAACTCAGGTGTGTGCTCATGGTGGGATTTGGTAAAGAAAATCGCCATAGAGATAGGCTATAACGATATATGTGAGAAATGTGAACTTAAATATCTAACAACTACAGAAGGAGACGAGAGTAATGTATCTTGTATGTTTAACAATCGTCCATGTCAACATGAATTCTCCTTTTCAAGTGAAGAATTCTTGAAAATACCTCAATACTATTATGAAAAAAAGGATAAAACTGAATATTTGAAATTATTGCATGATGTTTTTTGTAAATCATATGACCCAAATGAATTAGATGAACTAATAGTTGCACTTGAACCAGAACATATTATAACAACAAATTATGATCATCTTATTGAAGATGTTAAGAATCCGAATATTAGTAACTATACAGTTATTAAAAGCGATGATGATCTACTCGAAAAGGGAAGACACGGTAGAAAGTATATTATAAAGATGCATGGTGATATTGATAATCTGGATAATATAGTTTTAAAAGAAGATGATTATCTTACCTATTCATTAAATCATGAATTGCTTGAAATATACATAAAATCCATTCTTATAGACAAAACTATTCTATTTATTGGTTATTCACTAGGCGACAATAATCTTAAATTAATAATGAGCTATATTAACTATTTTGCAAACACTTTAAAAATAAAACGTCCTCCCCATTACTTAGCTGTAAATAAGATAGACCACGAAGTGCGAGAGACAAATTATTGGTTCAATAAAGGTGTTGAACTTGTTGATTTATCATCCGTATCCGATTTTATGAAGCAGAAGACACCTTGTGATCTTAATAGGTATGGCAAGCCTCTTTTTTCTTTCCTAAGTTATATAAAAGATGAACGTCTTCCATATTATATGGCTGGTATTATTGAGTTAAAAAGATCATTATTAAGCAATATTGGATTAATAGAGCCATTTAATCGCATAAGTTATTCGACTTTACTTTCAATCTGTGCTTTTTCACATGGTGCAGAATTACAGAATGGTACATTAAACATAATTGATAGTTCTGATTATGACAATCTATTTACCATTTTCAAACAAAGTGATGATGAGAGTAGCAAGATAAAGGAGTGTTTTATTAAGGCGGGGATCAATTCTATTTATCATAAGCCTAAGTTAGCTGAGCCTATTATTTATAATTTAACTTCAGAAAAAGAAATAACAGATGAGTTGTTCACTATGTCAATGATATGGGCTTACAATGACATTATATATCGTTTACAATTAACTAATGATAATACGTTCGAAAAAGTATACTATAAGTCAATGATTTATAAAACAAAAGACAATATCTGCCTTGAGTTATTATCAAATATCGAAGCAGAAATAAACAAAAGAGATTTCAAATACTTAACACTTAGGGATAAGTATCAAATAGCAATACTGAAATTTAATCTAATAGCAATTAGATTATTAAGTTTCAATAGCCAAAAAGAAGAGCTGGATAATCTTAGAACTCTCCTTGATTCAGCCGCTGCAGAAAGTGAAGCATTTGAATTCATAAAATTACTCTTCAATGACAATGATAAAGCCATAAACACGTTGAACAATCTTTTGATAAAACATGAAGAATACTATATGCGTAAAACCACAATGACAAAATATGGTGGAACAATCTATGGGGATTTATTCAAACTTCAGGCTATTGTATATGACTATTATTATTTCTACAAGAAGAACTACCTGATGCTTGATTGGTTTAATAATGTTTCAAAGATGTGCGAGCCTTACATAAAAGCTATCCTTTGCACATATTATCCAGATGAATATCAATTTTCAAATCCTGCATTAGGAAGAACGCAGGTAAAACCATATCCATTAAATCTAACAGATGTTAATTTGATAATACGCCATGTAAAGTACAAAGACTTTATTTCATGGCTATCGTATTATAAAGTATTTAGCTTGTCATTAATTGATGAATTAAATATTACTGAGATATTTGATAATTTCTGTATATCAATACGTTCTTTTTGGCTTACAGAATATGCAGAGTATATCAATCTGTTCGGCAAGTTACTATCATTGGTTGAACTTTCAAAAGATGAGCGCCACCAAATACTGCTGTCATTTTTAAAACTTGTAACACCTGATTATAAGATAAGTATTAAAATGTTGCGAAATTGTTTAAAAGCATTATGGCTATTTGCAGATAAACATTATAATGCTGATGAGTCTTCTTACTACCAGTTGTTGGAGCTCCTTATAGATGAGTGTTTATTGACTGATCCTCTTGATATGAGAAATGATTACATCAATCTAATACATATACTTTCATCACAAGCAGATAAAAAAATATATGATAAATGTTGTGCTATAATTGATAAATGTGATTCAGAACGTAAAAAAGCATATTATCCGTATGTTTTTAAGGACATTCTTTTAAAACATGAGCCTACCAAATGGACTAAATGGATAATTGACAATCTTGAGCATAATTGGGCTGAAGAAGTATTTGATTATCTTGAAAAAAAGATTATTCCTTATAATGAAGTTGTTTCAAAGTATTTTGAAGAAAAACTCAAAGCAAGAAAAGAAACTCCTGGTGTTATATTGTACCCTGACAATAAATCAGAGCTTGTTAATTCAATAGTTGTTCTTCATATACTTGGGATTATTCCTGATTTGGAAAGTATGATCTATCTCACACAATATTGTGAAGAGTATCCTTATCTTGATTTTTTGTTAAATCCAGAATTGTTTGATTATAGTAAAATTAATACTGCTGATTATATGTGGTGTAATTTTATAAATTCAAATAAGTATCGAGATACGATTCTTAAACATAAGTCTGATTTTTGGACTAAAGAAGATGAAAAAAGGATAGAGTTAGGTTTTGGCAGCTCATTTGAAAACATGGTTGCATACAAATACCTATTTGATTAAAAACGGCTGTGCCTAAAAGCACAGCCGAAAACAATCAAATATAAACCATACACTCAAAGATAATCTCTCTCGCCATGTAGACAAAGCAGTTCTCCAGACCGAGTACCTTTTCAGCATCACCGCTGAGAACGGCAGCCTGATAGCAGCTGTCGGTCTGCTTCCAATTAACAAGTTTGGAAATCCTGTCAGGATAATGAATATCAGTATCGAAGTGAGTAATCGTCACAGTATTGGTGTCAAGTCTCCAAATTGGCACAGTCTTTTTTCTGAGGAGTATGTGATCTATTTACTCTTGTATCTGCTCCTAAAATTATCCTCCATATCGAAATATCATACAAGGGTATGTCGGATATTTTGTCCGCTGTTTGTCCGCTAAGGCGGCAAAAAGTTAGCGAAAAACAGTGTAAATGAATTGTCCCCGCCCAACAACCCACCACCCTACCCAGCCAACTCCAAATAGAGTAAACTA
>ERZ779889.662-NODE-662-length-41569-cov-17.109481_pt1 | contig 41569 bp, 32 predicted proteins | sample MGYA00511030_ERZ779889 | MGnify/ENA primary metagenome ERZ779889 (study PRJEB29588, sample SAMEA2160616) | human gut metagenome | biome: human gut; feature: human-associated habitat; material: faeces | place: Denmark | collected 2008/2010 ... | reverse complement strand
AACATCGAAAAATCGGAATTACAAGTAACAAAAGGCAGATATGGCACTGCTAAAGAGTTGTAAATCAGTAGGGGCGCTATATTTAGCGCCCGCAGAATCAAAACGTATCCCACCCGGAACAAAATGAAGCTGAATGAAAATGCCCAGACTCAGCGGGCGCTAAGTATAGCGCCCCTACAATGTTTTGATTATTAATTATTTATCGCATTGTTGAGACATGGCTACTGGCTGCGCTACCACGGCAAATTTATTCTGTTTAAGGGCTTAAGTAAACAGCACTGGGCGGCACCACGGGGCAGCCGTCACGATTCCATTGAGCCTGGATATGTGTTTTTTATGTTAGGTTTGTAGGTTTCAGCTCTCAGGTTTGTAGATTATGGTATATATAGAATCACCCTGCCAGCTATGGGAAGGCGGCAGAGTTGATTCTCTTTGATGTATGTCATTAAAGATGTTCAACGTCGCAAAATTATATAATAAATTTGAATTTACCCCCCCCGAATACTAAAAAATGTTAAAATATTAACTGCTTAGTGACCTTAGAGGCCTTAGAAACCTCAGTGGCCCTCCTCCTTCTCAAACACTGCGAAGAGGGGATGGTCGGTGATTTTTTGTGAGCCGGCTGTTACGTTCTGCACCGGAATCAGCACCCGTGCATGGTCGCCGCGGCTCACCTGTACTTGCGGCAGACTGGCCGCAGGGGCGGCTGCCGCTATCTCGCGCCGTATCTCGCTCAGACGGTTCGTCACGCCCGGGTAGAGCGGACGCAGCCGACGGGATGCGGAGTTGCTTATAAAGCTGTAGACGGTTTCGTAGAGCCGCTGTATTCTCTCTTTTTTCTCCTGACAGAGTGCTGCGTAGACAGCTCCGAGCGGAAGCCCGGCGCCGGTGGCGGAGAGGCAGATTATGAGCACGTAGAGAGCAGTGCGCGCCGGCGAGAGGTTGAGCCGGCGTCCGTTTATGGCCGCAGTGCCCGAGGCCGGGTCGATGGAGATTGTTGCGGTTTCAGGAGTGTCGGCGGAGAGCGCCACGAGCCGGAAAAAGGTTTTGCGGATGCCGTAGTAGGGGAGTCGTCCCGGCTGACGGGTGAACCCGAAACTCAGATTGTAGCTCGTGAAGGAGTTGAACTTCTCCACGAACTCGGCCGCCACGCTTACTATACGACGGCCCGCCAGGCGGATTTTAAGGAAATTGGCGTAGGTGTCGACCGGCATTCCCGGAGCGGAAACACTGTCGGAAGCGACGCTCGACGTGCCGGCCATCACCACGAGCGACGGCGTTTCGGCGTCGATGCCGAGTCCGAGGCGCCGGTTGAGGTAGTCGGTGATGAAACTCCGTGTGGTCACGGAGGAGAGGCGCGTGTAAACTTCGTCAACGCGAGCCGGCCTTATGTCGGGAAACATGTAGCGCGCCATGCGTCGAAAATGCTCTCTGCCCTTTCCGGTGAATTCGTTTATTATGCGGGGAATATGGATGAACGTGAACCCCACCGACGCGAGAAGACCTGAAATAACCGTGAAATCCTTGTCGGCTTCCTCGCTGCGCGCACTGCCGCTGAAGTCGGCGTAGAGCACGTAGCGGTGGCCTATGGAAATGTCGGTGAGACGCGACGACACAACGTCGTAGACCGGCTCCTGATCATCGTTTCCTTCCAGATAGCAGTTCATGGCGAGCTGCAGTGCCGCCTCCTGAGGGGCGCAGATGCCGTCGGCGCGGCTCACCTCCGCAATGATTCCGGTAACGTTGCGGGCTATGCGGCGGCGCAGAGTTCCCGACGGGGAGCGCAGCTGTTTCAGCGCCTGCGCGAACGGAATATGTCGCGCGGCCTCGAAGAGTTCGCGCGAACTTTCGCTGCCGAAAATGCGGTCGAACATGGCGATTTCGGTATCGTCGATGATTTTGTCGGAAATAATCGTGTCGGCTACGAGGCGCGCCAGTGCCACGCGCTGCTCCCCGGTGAGAATTTTCAAACGTGGATCCATATCCGCAAAGATAAGAGATATAAACGGCCGGCGCAAGAGCGTTTACACGAATTTACACACTGGTCGTGCCGGAACGGAGATTTTTGCGTGTAATCTCGTATAATCCGGCAATTGCAGCCGTCTGGGGTGCATACCTTTGCTCCCGACGAACAGAATAACATTCTACAGAGAAACACACGAGGAGAAACACACAAAAAAAGCAGCGCAGAATCTCACGATGCCGCGCTGCTTTCATGTTTCCCGTAGGAAACAATCAGGAAGTTTATAACTTCTTACGTGTCTGCATATTTTTTGATTTGGAATAATTCAGTCTGATTCTTTCAGTTGTTGTAAAACGGTGAGCGTTTCACTTTTCCCTTTACGAAAAACACCTCGAGCGATTCTTCGGCATTGGAACGGATGCGGAACATTTTCTGAAACTCGCCCGAGCTGCGCCCGTGGGTGTCGAAGCTGACGCTTACGGTGTCGGAGGCTCCCGGCTCGAGCGGTAGGTCTTTCCAGCCTGCACGGGCGCATGAGCATCCCGACGAGATGTTGAATATGACCAGCGGCTCTGTTCCGCTGTTGGTGATGACCACCGATCCATTCAATTCTGAATCGCGTTCAACCAGCCCGAAGTTGATTTCCTTGGCACTGAGCAGGAGGCGGGGGCCTCCGGCTGCCGGGGTGTTCTCTTCGGCCGCCGGGGCGGGGGAGAGAGCCCCGGCGGCGATGATTGCTGCTGATATTGTCAGAATGCGGAGATTCATTTTACAATGACTTTGCGTGAAACCTTGTTGACGCCGTCGGCTGCGGCCACCACATAGATGCCGGGGAGGAGCTGGATTGTGGCGGAGCTTTCTCCGGTCGAAACGGCTGCCATGGAGCGTCCGAGTGTGTCGAACACCTCGATTTCAAGGCCCGATTCGGTGGTGGTCACCGTAATCTCGCCTGCGCCCTGCATCACGTTGATCGACGATCCGGAGATTTCGTCGAGACCGGTCTGGTCGGAAGCCTTGCCGATGTAAAGTTCCCCGCGGGTGCCCTTCACTTTGTAGGTGAAGTCCTCGGTAATCGGGCTGACGGTGCCGTCGAGAGCGTCGATGAGCACGTAGGTGCCGTCGGCGAGGACGCCGGAGAAGGTCAGGGTTGTCACGTCGTTGTCGTCGATTGCCACAACACCGAGTTCTGTACGTCTGATCTCTTTGAGGATGTTGACCGAGGTTGCCATGTCGGACGCCACGGTGAAGATCTGCGAGCCGGAACTCATTTCCGAGTCGAGAATCAGTTCGGCGTCCTCGGTGCCTACGAATGAGTCGGAAGCGGTGGGATTCGTCACAATGAGTGCTGCCGAAACCTCATCGCCGTCGCCGTTGAGGGCGGTGATGAGCAGCGAGGAATCCTGCGTTCCGGCGTTTTCATCGGTTTCTGCGCCGTCGCCGTTGCGGGCGGGAGCTTTCAGTCTGTTATTATAGTTATAGGTGGCGGTATAGGTCATCATACTGCTGTTGAACGTGAGGTTGAGGTTGCCCTGAGCGTTCTTGGTCTGCACGAAGAAGCCCTGCATGGGAGCCACGCTGCCGCCGTTGCTGCTCGAGTTGGCCACATTGTTGGAATAGATGGTGCCGTTTTCGTCCATAACCGATACAATCTGGTTGCCTTCGGTCATGATCCAGTACTTGGGCTCGATGAGGTTTTTGTTGGCTTCAAGGAATTTCTTCATGTCGAGGTCGGTTACGAACGGGTTGCCTACGAGGAACAGTTTCGAGTATTTGCTCGAACTGATTGGGGTGTGGTTGCCCGTGGGATCGAAGAGCCGGTACTGCGAGTCTTTGGCACGGCTGAGAACCACGTGCTTGTCGCCGGCTGTCGCGCCTTCCTGATAGTAGTCGTAGTAAGTGTCGCCCTTAGGCAGACGAAATGTAATACGGCTGTTCTGCATGTAGGAGGAGGGCATTTCGGAGGGATCGACATAGATCGAGAAGCCGTGGGTGGGCTCATATCTGGCGTCGACCTGGTTGAATACGTCGCTCCAGGTGTTGACCTTGGCCTTTGCCGCAACATTGGTGGCAGTTGTGGCGCCGATGCTCCATAGCTCGCTCGAGAGGGCGTTCCAGGAGCGCTGGTATACGGCGGGCGCATAGCGGTCGTTGTTGGAGGAAGTCCAGCTGTCATACCAGAAGAGCTGACCGGTCGGGCGCGCTGTTGTCTTGCTCGTGTAGAAGTCGCCTGCAACCACTTCCTGCGTGGGAACGGAGAGGGTGTACCAGCGGTAAGGCATCAGGTCGATGTCGTAGAAGAAACTCGTGTAGTTGAGGTTCTCCTGACCGAAGAGGCGGCCGTTTGGTTCGAGATAGACCTGATAGGCAGAACTTAGTGCGAAGGGGATACAGTTGAAGGGATTGTTGTTCTTGGAGGCACCGTCGGCTACCATCTCGTACTGGATGGGGTGCTCGAACGTTGAGCCTCTCAGGTCGAGGACGCTATACTGGTTGCGTGCTCCGGAACCGGGCGTATAGTAAGGTTTGCGCAGGGTACCGAAGGTTTTGATGGAAACTTCGGTGGTGGTGAAGGGCTGTACCCATGGCTGATACTTGCCGGCTTTTACTATTGTTCTCGACCAGCGGTGCATAGGAGCGTAGGTGTAACGGAAGTTGTTTTTCTGACCTCTGAAGAGGGAGTCCATATCAGCGCCCCCGTTGAAGGCGTTGATGTCGGAGGGATATACTCTCTCCCAGTTGCGGTCATCGGACCACTGCACTTCGTCGCCCTGCGGATTGAAGGCAGAGTACTCAGAAGCAATCTTCAGGGTCACAACCAGACCGCCCTCGCAGAAGCTGTCGGCATTGTCTCCGCCGGGCTTGAGGTTGATGCGGAGCTTGTAGAAGTAACCTTCCTTGCAGATGAAATCTTTCCTCAGCTTGATCGATACGTAATCCTTGCTGATGGTCAGGAAGCGGCCCACGGAAAGCATAGGATCCTCGGTATCGCTGCCATCCTTGAGTGAAATGTACTGCGGGTCGTTGGTGCCCACGAGGTAAACTTCGTGGTCATTTACGGAGTAGGAGCCGTAGAGCTGGCTTGAGGGACTGGTGAAGTCGCGCAGCGGTATGTTGAGCTGCTGGTTGCCGTTGCCGTTGATATCTCTCAGGTCGCGGAGATACAGGCGGATTCCCACATCCTCGATGTTGCCATAATTGATTTCGGTAGCGCCGACCTGAGCCACGGGAGAGTCCTTGGAGGCGTGGAAGCGCACTTCAACAGGCGAGGTGCAGACGGTGTAGCCGGCTTCGTCGAGCGGCAGAGGTATGGCCGTGAGAGCATCGTTGTTCTGAACGGCGCCCATCACGTAGGAGCTTTGGCTCAGTTTGAGTTTCGACACGGGATAGTCGGCGAAATGCCTGAGGCAGTTCTGCATCGGTGCGGTATAGGATCCGCGGACGGGTTCGTCGACTTTGGCCGAGGTTTTGTAGACCTCGCGGAATTTGGCGAGAGCCTCCATCAGACGTGTGCCCTGATAGCTTGCCGTCTGGAAGTTGGCGAGTGAACCGTCGTACCAGTCGAGATAAGCCACGTTGTCGAGCTGCTCGAGTTCGTTGGTTTTGTTGTTGCGGCCGAGGAGCTTGACCTGCACCATCGGGCGCTGGTTTTTGCAGAGATATATGTCGTTGTTTGATTCAGGAACACCGTCGATGTAGATCTGGCTGGCGGATTTCATATCGAGGTCGCCGAAGAAGGCGCATTTGTCCGAACCGGGCACGTTGAAACTCAGATGGGGAGCGTCGGGGTCGAAGTTTTGCGAAGTGGATGCGTAGACGAGTACCTGATATCCTTTCGAAGAGGAGAACTGGCCGGCGTTGGCATGGCAGATGAGCGAGAGATAGTCCTCGCCGTCGACGGTTCGCTTAGTAAGCTTGTTGAAGGTCTTGTCGTCCCTCCTTGCATTGGAATTATACTTCGTATAGAATGTTGCCATGGCAAATTTAGAGGGGTCGGTGCCGTTGTAGGGCATTTCCATCATCGATGCTCTGAGAGCCGACTCATGGGTAGCGTAAGGACGGACCCTCGACATATCGTACTGGGCCTTGTCTATGATCGTGTAGTAGAAATAGCACTTTCTGTTGGTGCGCTGGCTGAGACCGAGATTCTGGAGAAGAACTTCGAAGGGGATGTTGATTCTCACGTCGGTCTGGGAGGTTTCGTCGCAGAGGGGAGCGGTCTGCTCGGGGTAGACGCGCGGGCCGATCACGTAGGCACGGAGATCGTCGACGGCGTAGTCGGCGCCCTGCGAGCCGGTACAGTTGTTGTCGAATTCTACCTCATAGTGGTCGATGTTGCCTGCGATGGCGCCCGCGTCGGAGAGGTTGGGAATAAAGCGGCAGTAGAATTTCATCCATTTGCCGGCGTTGTCGATATTGGAAGGCAGACCGAATCCTGCTTCGGTTACGTAGCCGGTGGTGTAAGTGTGGATATTCTTGCGGCTCTTGTCTTTCATCACCGCGACGAGGTTGACGGCGAGGTTGGCGTACTCATAGCTTTGCGAGAATTCCGAGAGCCATCCGGTAACCACTACGGCGCCGCCGGGGCAGATGTCGTTGATGTCGAGTTTAGCTGAGATACCGGGGTCGTCGGATGCGTTGACGTAGTAGAAGAGACCGCGTTGCTTGCCTCCGGTGTCGATATGCTTGCGGTCCCAAAGTCCGGTTTCGGGAGTGGCGCCGTGCCAGGGAGTGGAGAGTGAATTTTCAACTATGCGGTAAGTGCTGTGGCAGCCTTCCTGGTTGTAAGTCCAGGAATACTGCGATTTATCCCAGCTGAGAGGCCATTTCCACGCCGGATGACCGCCAATAAGAGAATAATAGTCGTTGGCCTGATTTCCCGAGGGGAGCATGGCTGCGTATTCGTCGAAATTAATCACGCTGTTGGGCCGTCCGTACTGGCGCTCAATCTCCGGATCGCGGCCGTGGCGGAGGGAGGGTCGGTTTTTGAGCATGCTCTCCGTAACGAGGAAGGCATTATTTTCGTCGACAAAGTTGATGTCGAAAGCCTCTACGACCACCGGCATGTCGGTTCCGTAGACTTTCAGCTCATTGCCCTCGCGGTCGAGTCCCACGAGATTCACGAGGAAGCGGCCTTTCACGGTTTTGTCGGATGCTGCGCGTACGAAACGGTCTACCGACAGTTCTCCGTTCGTGCTCTGATTGTCGCCGTTGAGGCTGTAGTAAATACTGCCTTTCTTCGCTTTGATCGGGATATTCGCGCTGCCGAAGAAGTAGAACATATTATCGGCAGCTGAGGCGGGGTTGATGGTGTCGAGCACCTGAACCTGAAGTTTTGTGCCGTAGATGCGGCCATAGGAGCCGTCGGGTTTCTTGTAGTAGTAATTGCCGGGGATGGTGTTTCGCTGCCAGCTTGTGTTGTGGAATTCCAGGCGGGTCTGGAACATCACGCCGGCGCGGGCAGTGATATGCTTGGTGTGCTCCTGCAGATATTTTTCTGCGTTGGCCTTCGAGCCGGAGATTTGGTCGGCGATCTCCTTACCGTTGCGTATGCGGAAGATGTGGCGGTAGTTCACCGTGGGCTCGTTGATGGTTTTGTTGGCGAAATCGACAGTGAGATTTCCGCCCACATTGATTTTGTGGCCGAAATCGGCGGCAATCACGTATTCGCTGACGGTGCCTCCGGCGCTGTTTTTGAAGGAGATGGCATCCTTGGGGTCGGTGTAAGGATCTTTGGGGTAATAGAAAGTCGCGGCGGAACCGTAGAAGTCAAAATTACGGCAACCGGTGTTATCGCTGTCGTTCGGACGTTTGCGGAATTCGGTTTCGAGTCCTGTGAATCCGAAGAAACCGTAGCTCTGGTTATAATGAATCTGGTCGCCGTCCATGAGGAAATCGAGGAGGCGTTCTCCGTTCGGGCCGAGTACATGGCCGCCGGTGCGGTAGTTGTACCAGTGGCGGAAGTCGATGGAGTAGCTGCCGTTCCAGGCGGGGAGACCGTAATTCGGGATGAGGAGCACCATTTCGCCTGGCATGGCGTAGACTATGTGCTCAGTCACGTGGGTGCGCTGGCGGTGTTGGCCGGCAGCTATGCGGGTATCTTCGGAATTGGTGAGGTAACTGTAGTCGGGAGGGGTGATTTCAGCGCTGTTGAGCTGAGCGAGATCTTTTTTCCACTTGCCGTTGAGGTCAAAGCAGTTGTCCCAGTCGCAATATGAGTTGAATGTGGTGTGGCGGTATTGAGAGGCTATGCCACGGGTGTTGACAAACCTGAAGTCGTTGATGACGGTTGCCCCCGCCATTCCCTGGCCTGTGGGCTGCTGGATATAGTCGCTCTTCAGGAGCATGTTGGTTTTCCAAGTGTTGTCGAGATCCTCGCCTTTGGCGTGGCTGATGAGATTGAGCTCGGCCATGGTGAAGTGTCGGGTGCCAGAGTCGTCGACAGCGTTGGAGAATGTCGATATGAGGGTGAAACGCACGTGTTTGAACGACACGGCTGCGGCGGTGGAACACGGTACAGGCTCGGAGAACTCGCGGGTGCCGAGACCTCGGTAGAGGAAGTTGGCGTAAGTGGCGCTCTTCTGGGTATTGAGCGAGCGCCAGGCGGTACCGTCGCTTGAAATCTCGACTTTGAACGAGGTGGGGCCGTCGGAGCCGCTCGCTCCGCGCTCGGTCATGACCGAAATCAGGCGGTTTGCGGGTATGGAAACGGCGTTTTTGAGGTTGACCTGAACATAGACGGGATCGGACGTGCCGGCGGGGAAACTGAACGTAACTTCCGTGGCTTTGTTGTTGTCGAAGAGCTTGTTGCGGTTGCCGTTCTGATTGCTTACGCCGGTTGAAGCGTTAATCGACTCCACTGCGGAGGCGGTGAAGAGTTTTGTGCCGACAGCGGAGGCGGGAGCGGACGCTCCGAGGAGCAGCGCCGCGGCGAGGATATGTCTGGTTAAGTGTTTCATCGTATGATATGCAGTCACTTTTTGGTATTCTTGATACTTATAACCCTGATATATGATTGGTTCGTTGCTCTGACAGTGATCTTCACCACTACTTTCGCTTCTCTGTTTATGTTTTTGAGCTTGAAGCGTATTGTGCCGGATGCCTTGTCGAATTCGGGTTCTTCTTCGAAAAGAATATTGTCGGCACCGCTCTCAAAGGAGAGATTGTAAGCGCTCGAGGAGAGGCGGGCACCGCCGTCGACGTTGAAGATATTGACTCTGAACTTAGCTTTGGACGCTCCGATATAGGAAACGGAGCAGCCGTGCTCGTCGACGCTCTCCACCTCGGGCGCATAACCGCCGATGGGGGCATCGACCAAAGGATCGACAGTAACCTTATAGTCTGTTATTACGATGGGGAGGCGCAGGATAGAGTTACGTGTAATGGCGGTTGCATCGTAGGTGGTGGCGTAGTCGGTTCGCTCGGGGCTGTTGTCGCGTGAATAGCCCACGGTGAGCAGGAATCCGCTTTTTCCTGAAAGGCTTTCGGGAATATAGAAATGCCCGGTCACCTTTTTGTTCCTGTCGTTGGCGGGAATCTGATTGTCTGATCCGCCGGGATTGATGTTGACAGTGAGGTTTTCTGTTGATGTTATTGTGAAATCGCCGTTGGGAACGCCCAAAGAAGTGTTGTAACTGGTCAGCAAAGGAATCGCGCAGTCGGTGACAGGGCTGATCTGCAGCGAGCGGACGGTGATTTTTTTAGTGCTGACAGCCGTGAACTCATATTCGATTTTCGCGAGCATACGGTATAGACCGATAGCAAAACCCTGATTGGTATTCTTGGTTACATTTACCGTCTCGATCGCCGACATGGGGATATTGGCTGACAGCGCCCAGTTACCGGCAAGTTTCCTGCCGCCGTCGGCATACATTATGCGGGCCGCCTTCACCACGCTTTCGGCGGGGAAGGAGACGTTGACGGAAGTTTGTGAAAGCGGAATACCGAGGGCTTCGCAAACGGTCTGACGCGAAATGTTGGCAAAAGCATAGACTTTGTAGGAGCCGTTCGGAACCTTGACATTCACAACGTCAGCCTCAACCGGTCGGTCGAGATTGACTTCCGTAGCTGCCACAATCTTGTTGTTGTCGTTATAGTTTACGAATACCATCCAATAATTGTGGATTTTCTCGTTCTGGAGCAGACCGTCTTCATAGTCGGAGCGGGAGGCAACGTTGACAGTGATTTCCTGGAGGTCGGCGCCGGAATTCCCCCCCGAGGGATTGTCGGGGGCGTCGGCGCAGTAACCGTTGTCTTCCACGCAGCCTGCGAGGAGTGCCGAAGCGAGCATAATGGCGAAACCGATATGTCGGGGTTGACGTTTCATTGGGTTATGTAGCTCTAAAAATTGGTTTATGTTGGAGATTTCGGCACTCAGGAGTTGCCGCGAGTCGGCGAGGGAGTGCCTGAAGGACTTTGATTTTCTTTAAGGAGTGATTACATTGCAATCTGACCGTGGACGTTGAGGAGCCACTGGCGGGCGTAGATGTAGGGGCGGATGCTCTGCGGGTCGTCGATGCGCGGGCGGGTGGTTCCGGGGCCGTGGAAAGTAAGCGCAACCTGATAAACGTTGTTACGGACAACCGAGTATTCCATCGGGCAATATTCGTGGATGTCGGGATATCTTTCTGTCCGAGCGCTGTGTCGGAGCCATACGGTGTAGTAGCAGACGGCGTTGGTGTAGACCGAAACTTCCACGTAGTCGTCTCTCTTATGGCGGAGAACCTCAGCGTATTTATTGGCTGCTGAAAGATTGCTGAAATAATATCGGTTGAATTTCTCTGAAATAACGGAGTTGTAATCCGTTACGAGATAAAAGGTCTGACCGCGTTTGTAGCTGCTGTTCTCTACGGGCTCGTTGTCGGCCGAAACGCTTCCGTAAACTACTTTTGGCTGATAGATGGCGCGTATGAGGAATCCGGTGACGAACTGTGAAGTCATTGTGTAGGTGTTCTGCACGTTTTCTTCGGTGTAACCGATAGGGAAGTAGCGTTCGTATTCGTCGTTGATGGCGTTGGATTTGTAGTAGATCTGCAGTGTCGCTATATCGTTGGCGGAACCCTCTTTGAAAATTGTGCCGAAATTGTTTTCAACATAGTTGGCGGCAGAGTTGCCGTACCAAGTGTTGGAGGTGGTGATGTCGAGGCCGGTGCGCTTGTTCCGGGTGTTGGGGTCGAGCACGTAGTTGGTGGCGATGCCGTCGGTTGACGTTTCGTCGCCGAGATAGTTCCATGAGCCGAGGTTCAGACCGGAAGAGGTGCGCTTGATGAGGAAGGAGGAGTTGACCGGCACGTTGAAAAGCTGAGCGTTGGTAATGTAGACCCATGCCCAGTCTTCGGCGTATTCGTAAACGTTGTACTTCATCGTGCCGCTTGCCCTGTCGTACTGGTCGGCATTGTAGAGGAGGTCGACCCGCGCTGCGAGACGCTCGAGGCGGGCGGTGCCGCGATGGTTGTATTTCCAGGTCTTGCCGTTGTAGGTGTACTTTCCGGGATTGTAGAAAATCTGGCTGTCGTTGGCGCTGGCCATGGCGAAATTCTTGCAGTTAGCGGGCACGTCACCTGCTTTCCAGCTGTGGCCACTGTGGATGTAGTCTCTCACGGCGCCGAGAGTGACAAGGCCGGTCAGGTCGCCGAGGTTGGCTGCAATAATCACGTGGTGACCGTTGTGTACGTCGGCGTCGGTTACCAGGGGCACCATAACCTGATATGAATTCGGACCGGTTTTTATGATATTCTTTTCCACGTAAACCGAATATGCGATAGCGGTTCGGGAGGAAGCTGAAATTCCGTCGGGATCGTTGTAGAAAAATATTGTGAGGTCGGAAATTTCACTTTCGTTTGCTGTGCCCACGAGGTTCCCGTCGCCGTTTTCGCCGCCGGTAGGATTGGTGTCGGCGCGACCTTCCGCAGAAATCGGGTCGAAGTTGAGCTCGAGGAGCATGGTCCGGGAGCCGGTGTCGGAAAGATCAGTCCCGTCATCTACGGGCGTGTCGTAGATGCATCCGGTGAGGACGGCTGCGGCGGCAAGGCAGAATAGACGTGACAGTATGTAGCTTGTCGGTTTCACTGTGATTGATTGGACTTAAGATTGTGATCGGTTAGTCGTTAAAAGAATCCGAGGAGGGAATTGGGATGTGAGGTGTCAGAGGTCGACGTTGTAGGTTCGCATTGCCCAGCCGAGCACGTCGATAGAGAGTTCGACGTATTTCCATTTGGTGCCTGCGAGCACGAGGTTGAGGTCGTAGTCGTACTCACGGTCGAGGTATTCCTGCGGGGAGTAGTTGGCCATGGGGTAGGCGTGGCGCCCCTGGGCGAGGAGTTCGGAGAGGCCGATATCGAGCACTTTCTGAGTGCGCGGGTTCTTCATGATTACGACGAGGCGCGGGGTCTTTTCGTGGTCGGTGTCGTTGTAGACGAGGCGGTTGGTCATGAAGTTGTAGTGGGCGGTGCGCTGGTAGGCTGAGTCGGCGGGGAGGTCGGTGCCGTCCTCGATATGGATGCCGTCTTTGTCGAAGCGGGTAGTCCAGGCGTTGTAGGGCTCGTAGCGGACGGTGTCGGAGGGCACAACTTCGTTGTCGTGCTTTATGTCGGTGTTGCAGTCGGTGATGTAGACCTCGTAGTGGGTGTGGCCGTGGTCATGGTGCTCGTCGAGCTGGTGGAGAGCCACGTTGATATGCTTGGTGTTGCGCACGAGCGAAACGGTGGCGTAGGTTGCGCGGCTATGCTGAACCGTCACGTACTGGTCTTCCAGCGGGTAGACGGAATATGGTTTCTGAGTTTTGTGGAGCGGTGGAACGGCGATACCGTCGGTGGGGTCGTCGGAGGTGACGCGGAGGGTATGCCAGAGGGTGTCGAGGGGCGCTACGCCGCTTACGCGGAAGTGGTGGGTGCCGTCGATGAAGTTGTGGTCGTGGTCGAGAGTCACGAAGAGTTCGTCGTGCTTCTGCGGGTCGTTTTTCCGGTATTTTGCGCCGGGGGTGTTTTCAGCTTCTTCCCAGTCGCGCTGCATGGCCACGGCCTGAAGGCGGTAGCGGCCGTCGGGAAGAGTGCCGTCGGGGAAATGCATAGTGTAGCCGTATTGGGCGAGAGGCTGCGATTCGGGAGTGTTCGACACGCTCTGCTCGGCTACCTTGTTGCCGTTCTCGTCATACACGTAGAGCTTCACGTGACCTACATGATCCTTGAACATGTCGGCACGTGCGGTATTGTAGTCGTAGACAAAACGCACGTTAAGTCCCTTCGGACAGTCGCTGAGATCCTCGGTCATCATGGAACATGCGCACAGGGCTGCAGCGGCCGACAGGACAGAAAATCCGGAAATGAAATGAAGAAAACGGTTCATTGTTTCTTAGTAGAAGGGTGGATGGAAAAATTGAGAAAAAGAAAGGGAGGCGGCGCGGCGCGTATGGCAGCGCCGCCTCCCGGTGGGAGATTTCAGATTGTGTGGAATCAGGACAGATTAGAGATCGGTGTTCTGAACTCGTTTTGCCCAGGAGAGGATATTGACGGTGAAGCCCACGAACTTGTTGACGTCTTCTATAGGCTCATCATCGTCCTCACCGTTGATAAGCTCCCAGGATGTGGGAGATCCGAGGTGACCGATCTTGTTGATGTTGATGGCATACCAGTTGTTGCGGACCATACCGAAGCGGCCGAGATAGAGTTCATCGGCAGTATGGGGAGCTTCTGCGGGATAAATCTCATCGCCGGAGTCTGTCGTGAGGTGCTTGTCAGCATCCCAGGGAGTGAGGTCGTCGCCGAAGTGCTTAACGTAGATCTTGTAGTAGTTGGCACCGCCTACGTGGCGAACAACGCGATACTGAGTGTTGGCGCGCTTAACGATGTCGGCTTTGATCTTGTTGAATTCAGCGGCTGAAGGCTTGCTGTTGTCTTTGAAGAGAGCAGAGCTGTTTACGTTGGTTGCGTTGAGGGATATGTCTTTTACGGTAACGACTTCGGTCTTGTCGGTGTCATAAGCCCAGGTAACGCTGATGAAGTCAGCGGGGTCAATCTTGGTGGAAGCATCCTTCAGATAAGGTTTGAAGAAGTCGATGGTCTTGGTGTCTTCAAACATGAATTTCTTGAGGTAGGAAGAAGCATCGTTCCAGTTGTAGATCTGTTTCTGGTCGTCGTTGACGGTGTAGAAGTTGCCGTCGGAGAATTTAGCTTTGTCGAGCTTGATAGAAGCGTTGATAAGGATGAAGTTGGCGTTGCCTCTGTTCTGATCAGCCAGTTTGAAGGTGTTTTCGAAGCAGTACTGAGGATTGCCGGTACCGATTTTGCCACCGACTTCAACGGTTTCGTCTTTCCAGTTAACTTTGTTTGCTACGCCGTAGTGGGGGTCGACTGCCCAGTAAGTTCTGTAGGCGGGGACCTCGGGCTGGAGGTGAGAGAGACCGATGCGCTTGTCGCCTACGAAGCGGAAGTAGGGACGCTCGCTGACGAATTTGTTGTTGTAGAGTTTAAGGAATTCCTCGCCGTTGTCGGCACCCATATAGCGTACGACATACGATTTATCCTCTTTGCTCATAATCTTCCAGTTGATGCTGTTGATTTCGAGAGCGGTCTTCATGTCGGCAGTCTTGATTGAAAGACCGGATTTGGTGGTAAGGGTGGTCTTTGCAACTGCGCGCTCTACGAAGATAGATGCTGCGGGATTCTGCTTGGCATCGAGTTCGGAAGTCTTGATTTTGGTTTTGTCGAGGAGTGCAAGGGTGGTAACCGATTTTCCGGAGGGGCTGGGGTTGCCTGCCCACGGGAATGTACCGCCGGCATCTTTCGAAATAGGAGCATTGGTCATGAAGAAGTTGCTCTCATGTCCGCTCGTAATTGTATAGAAGGGAGAGTTGTCGGTAGTATAGTTCGCGAGTTTCGCACGGAACTGACGGAAAGTGCCTTCGAAGGGTTTGCTTCCGTCGTAGCGCAGGCGGACTCTGCGGTCGGTCTTCGATGTGGGCGGGAACATGAGCTGGTCGTAGTTGAATACACAGAGCGCATATACATTTTCGTCCTTAGCGATGTCGAAGTTCTCGATCTGAATGGCTTTCTGATAGGAGATGGTAATGCCGTCGTTGTCGACGTCGTTGTTCTCGTTGAGTTTGCCGATTAGGTAAGCGCCCTGGAATGTAGCGTTGTTTTCGTCGGCGCCCTTGAAGAGAAGGATCATACCGTTGGAAACACTGTATTCGTTAGCTAAGCCGTCGTCGAATTTATCGTTCTCGGCACGGGTACCGGTTTCGGTGGGAAGGTTGATGTTCACACCGATGAAGCCGTCGCCCTTGAATTCGATGTCCTGTCCGGGGAGAGCGGGCTCGTCGGCAAGTTTGTCGTCGGAGCATGCCGCGAACATGAGGGCGGGAGCTGCTGCTAAGAGAAATCTGTAAAGTTTCATCTTTTGATTAAGTAATTGGTTAGTAGAAAAATGGATTATAAAAATTTGTTTTTTTTGATGTTCAACTGAGTTGAAAGTGAGGTCGCGGAAGGGTTGCAGAGGTGGCTTCCGCATCAGCGCCCCCGAGCGGGGAACGCTGATACAGTTGCCTGATGTTCAACAAATTGTACCTCGGTTTGTAGTCTTACTGTATTATAGTAAAATGTCTGCTATTTTTCGAAAAGACGGAGGTTGGAGAGTGCGTCGGGGAGTTCGCCTGCGTTTTTGAAGTGCCGGATTGCAGCGTCGAAATTGCCGCGGTGCGACTCGGCCATGCCGCGGGCGTTTTCGGCCTCGGGTGAGGTGCCTGCTTTTTCGAGGAGTTCGTCGACTCCCTCCCATTTGCCTGCCTTGATGCGGGCGACAGCTACGTTGAGGTTGGCCACTTCGTCGTCGGGGTAATATTTGAGGGCGGTGTCGATGGTGTGGTTGAACTCGTCGGAGCCTTCAGGGTAGAGGAGGGCCACACGGAACATCTGATTGAGCGACATGAGGTAGGGTGTGCGCTTGATTACCTCGGCAAGCTGCTGGTCGGACATCGGTTTGAGCTTGGTTTCGATCTGGAAAGTGGTGGTGCGGAGTTCGGGGAACCATTCAGGGAGTATGAGCGACTTGTAGATCCGCGAGAAGCGGCGGTCGGTCTTGAGTGTTTTCTCCTTGTTGTCGTAGTCGGTGGGGCCGTAGGCGGGTTCGTTGATCAGAGCGAGGAGGTCGTGGCGCTGATCTTCGGTTATGTCGCGCGACTCTTCGGTGATTTTCTTGAATCCTTCCCAGTTTTCGGCCACTGCGGCGTAGTGGCTCTTCGATGCGGGGAGGTTGTATTTGCGGGCGAGGTATTCGGCGAGGGCGCGGGAGCGGCCGGAGGCGAGTTCCTCGTTGTGGATGTAGGGGGATTCGGGCGAAGCGTAGCCGGTAATCTTAATGGCGGAAATCTCCACGTTGGGGTCGGTCAGGGCGTAGCGGACGGAGTCTTCGATTATTCCGAGCTGCTCGCGGTTGTCGATCATGCGGCCGTTGCGTGCGCGGTATGGGGTGGGGTGGAGCACGGTCTTATTGACTTCGAACTGGACTTTCGCGCGGCCTTCGTGCTTGATGACGGGGAGGTCGGTCACTTCGGGGGTGACGAATGCGAGGGTCATGCTGGCGGTGGGATCGAGGTCAAGGGGTGTGCCGAGGCCTGAACGGGAGGTGTAGTGCTCGCCGCAGCCGCATTCATCGAGGTCGAAGCGGATGGCTGCTTTGGGGAGAAGCATCCACTGTTGGAAGGGAGCGGTGGCGGAGTATTCAACCGTCTGGGGTTTGCGTCCGTTGCGGCAGACCTGCGATGCGATGTCGTAGTTCGCTGCGGTAGTTGGGGTTATGACTCCGCGCTGCACGGCGTAGTCCATATATTTGCCGTTGACGAGGACGGCGGGGAGAGTTACGGTGCTGTCGCCGGCGGAAACCACGGGGACGATGTAGACCTGGTTGTTGCGTCCGAGAGTAAGCGAGTCGAGGAGAATCCGGGCTCTTACGTCGAGGCGCTCGCCGACGCGGTGAATCTCGATACTGTCGCTGCAGGGGTATCCGGCCACATCGGCTTTCACCGGCATGGCGGCGAGGGCGGCGAGGACAAGGAAGGTGAAGGATTTGCTGATACTCATGATTGTCTTGCCTTAAAAGATGTACATAATGGAAACGCCTATTTTGGTTATGCCGGCGTAGTTGGTGTGACCGGATTTGGTTTTTCCGCCGCATTTACCGCAGTTGTACCTGTCGTACCATACGTGGCCGTAGCCGACGCCGATTTCGGTTTCAAGGTTCCAGTGGCGCGAGAGCGGGAACTGGTAGCCGTAGGTGAAGCCGACGCCTGCGAAAGTTCCTTCGAAGCGGTTGTGTTTTACGGCTGAGGTGAGGTTGTCGCCGCCAAACCATCCGCCGGGAATCGGGAGGTGGGCGCGTTCGGCGTCGAATTCACCGACCATGGCGTGGACGCCGAGGAAGTGGCCGCTGTAGGCGGTGCAGAGCCACCAGCGGTACTCGGGCATGAGAACCCAGTGTTTTGCGTAGTGGTCGCGGTCGCTGCCGAATTTCCATGGATTGAGGCCGTAGACAAGGTTCACTGTGTTTTGCCGGCCCACGGCATATTCCGCGCCGATGTTAGGCGTGGTTGTAGCGTCGTAGAGAAGGTTTGTCTTGACTGCAACCTGTCCCATTGCGGGGAGCGCTGCGGCAACCGACAAAAACAGACTTACAAGAGCTTTCATTAGCTTTTATGTTTGGTTTAGTTAATATATTTGCAGTCCGTATCCGGGCCTCAAAGGCGGGGATGTGGCGGTTCTTACCGATTATTGCTCTAAGCTCCAGTAAGGGGTTTCGTAAGTCAGTCTTGAGGTGTGCGTCTTGTTGTCCTGCGGTTATGGCGGTTTTCAATTTAAGGTTAGGTCTGCAGGCAGCCGGAAGGTTTTCGGATATCCTTTCGGAGGTGAAGATGTCGCGTTGTCAAAACTGAATCAAGTTGATTCGTGAGTCTCCTTTTTGAAGTTATCCTGCTGCGGGCGAAAAGGCGCCGACAGGGTAAAATCTGAGGTGTTACTGTGAGTTTAGATGTTCAACGCTACAAAAGTATATAATAAAAAATGAAAATTACCCCCCCCCAAGTGTTAAAAGATGTTAATGAATTTGTTAAAACCGCATTTTAGCTAAAAAAGTATTGAGATTGGATAAAATTTTTGGGGAAGAGGGGAAGCTGGGTTTCTGATGTTTCTGATGTCTCTGAGTTGGCGTAAGGTGGATTTTGCACGGCGCGCTGCCTGAGACATATTCTTATAATGATCCCAGACAGCGCTGCCGGCGTGTTACTTGAAAATCGAGGCGTAGCGGGTGAGGAGGTCGTTGAAACGGGGGTCGGTGCGGAGTGGCGCCACGCTTACGCGCGCCTGGTCGGCACGGGTCCAGTTGTGGTAGTTGGCATATCCTTTTTCGAGCGAAGTCTCCATGCACCGGAATGCGCGGTCGAGGTCGCCGCGTGCAGCCCAGTAGCATGCGCCGTAGTAGTTGATGAGTCCGTCGTAGTCCTCGACGGATTCGAGAATTGTCTCCATCCAGTCGTCGCCTTCGATTTCGCGACCGAGATAGAGCAGAGCGAAGCCCCGGAAGGAGGTGACGTCGGTGGCCGGCATCTCCATGTCGAGAATGCGTTCGTAGCACTGGCGGGCGATGTCGTCCTGATTGCGGAAGTCGTGCAGCACCCAGGCGCGGAGCATGAAAATCCAGGGGTTTGAGGCGTCGTTCATGGCAGCTTCGCTGAGCGATACGGAGGCTTCGGCATATTGCGTGAGGCATACCTGAGATAGCGCCTGGGCAATGAGTGCGTCGTTGTATTCAGGGTCTTTCTCCAGGGCTGATTCCGCGCATGAAAGGGCGGTTTCGCAGTTGCCGAGTGTGCGTTCGATGTCGGATTTCAGCACGTAGTAGAGCTTGTTGTCGTGGGTGGCGCCCACGGCGAAGTCGATATTGAGGAGTGCGGTGTCGTACTGACCGAGGGCGTAGTAGCATTCTGCCAGCGAGGCGTTGATGCCGGGGTAGCTGTCGAGGTGCTGGTCGAGTATATAGTCGTAGTCGGCGATGGCGTCGGAATAGTGGCAGTGGCTCTGCGCAATCATGGCGCGGATGTAGTAGAACATGCCGGAGCGGGGAGCCTTGCGGATTGCGGAACTCAGGCCGCTGATTACGGCCGGATAGTCGGTACGGCTCAGCAGCGAGAGTTCGCGGAGCGCCCGGGAGGTGTTGACCTGGTCGGTAGAGAGCGCTACAATGTAGTCGTCGACGGCTCCCTGGGTGTTGCCCATCATGGAGCGTATGGATGCCCGGCGGATGTAGACGTCGGATACACCGGGTGTGAACGCTACGGCCTGGTCGACGAGGTCGTTGGCGGTTCCGATGTTGTTCTGCTTCACCGCCACGCGGGCGAGTCCGAACAGGGCTTCCTGGCTGCGGGGATTTATCTGGCGGAGAAGGTTGAAGTCGGCTTTGGCCTCGTCGTATCGGCCGAGGTTGTAGAGGGCGGTTCCCCGCTGGTAGATGGCTATATAGTTCTGGGGATCTATGCGCAGCAGGGCGTTGAAGTCGTTTACGGCGTTGTCGTAGCGTTCGGTCTGCATGGATATGTTGGCGCGGAGGGAGTGGGCCTGTGCGAGCACGTCGGTCTCGCTTTCGGGAATAACGCGCAGACATTCGTTGATGTCGGCGAGCGCTTTGGGATATTCGCCGTGGATGTAATATTCGTTGGCGCGGCGGAAGAGCACTTCATAGTCGCGGGGGTCTTCGGCGAGAAGTTCGTCGTAGGCCTTCATCATTGCAGCCGTAATGGGGTCGTCGAGCCAGTTTTTAGCATCGGAGGGGAAAATCGCGCCGAGAAGCAGCAAGAAAAGTGTGAATGACCGGAATCTCATAAATCAAATCAGTTGTTTTCGAAAATATTGATGGTTGCACGGATAGCCGACAGGCGTTTGAGCAGGTCGGGAAGCTTGTCGAGGGGGAGCATGTTGGCCCCGTCGCTTTTCGCTTTGGCGGGGCAGGGGTGGGTTTCGATAAAGAGGCCGTCGACACCTACGGCCACACCGGCACGTGCGATAGTCTCAATGAGGTCGGGACGTCCGCCGGTCACACCGGCCGCCTGGTTTGGCTGCTGGAGCGAGTGGGTTGAGTCGAGAATCACGGGGCAGCCGAATTTCTGCATTTCGGGGATGCCGCGGTAGTCGACGATGAGATCCTGATAGCCGAACGACACTCCGCGCTCGGTTAGGGCCACGTTGCAGTTGCCGGCCTCACGAACTTTCTCTACGGCGAAGCGCATGGCGTCGGGCGACATGAACTGACCTTTCTTGATGTTGACGGCTTTGCCTGTACGGGCGGCGGCAACGAGGAGGTCGGTCTGACGGCAAAGGAAAGCGGGAATCTGTAGGACGTCGACGAAATCGGCGGCGAGTTCGGCCTCTTCGGGCGAGTGGATGTCGGTCACTACGGGGATGCGGAAGGTGTCGCGCACCTTGGCGAGGATCCGGAGGGCCTCCAGATCGCCGATTCCGGTGAAGGAATCGAGGCGGGAGCGGTTGGCTTTGCGGTAAGAGCCTTTGAATATGTAGGGGATGTCGAGAGTTTCAGTAACCTTGACTATTGTCTCGGCTATGTCCATTGCCATTTTCTCCCCCTCGATGACGCATGGGCCTGCGAGGAGGAAAAAGTTAGGACGGTTGCTGTAGTCTTGAAAGTTCATGAGGATATCTTATATACATTATATATTATAGCAGGAGGCGGTCTATGGCGTGGCAGGCTGTTACGGCATAGAGGGCAGCGGTTTCGGTGCGGAGGCGCTCCTCGCCGAGGGTGACGGCAGTGAATCCGGAGTGCAGGGCCGATTCGATTTCTCCGGGCGAAAAATCGCCTTCGGGACCGATGAGAATGAAAGTGTCGGCGCCCGGACGGTAGGCTTTCGAGAAGTCGCGGCGCTCCACGGCGGGATCGCAGTAGGCCACGAAGCGGTCTGTGCCATCGGGAATGGCTGCCAGGACTTCCGCGAGGGGAGTCATGGGCACGATTTCGGGCAGGGTTGCCTTGAGCGACTGCTTCATGGCCGATACGGCCGTGCGCACGAGCCGCTCTTGCTTTATTTCGCGCCGTTCGGAGTGGCGGCACAATACCGGCACTATTCTGTTGACGCCGATTTCAGTAAGTTTCTCCACCAGCCATTCCATGCGGTCATTATGCTTGGTGGGAGCTACCGCCACGGTTATGAATCCTTTCCACGACTGCGGTTCGACGGTCTTCGAAACCACCTCTACCACGGCGCGGCGCGGGTTGGCGTCGAGCAGCCGGCAGGAGTAGATGCCTCCTTTGCCGTCGACGGCCTGCAGCGGGTCGCCCGGTTGCATGCGGAGCACTCTCACGGCGTGGGCGGAGTCGCTTTCCGGAAGCACCGGACTAAGGGCTATGTCGGGGGCGTAGAACTGAATCATGGATCGGTAACAATAGCGGGGTTATTCTTCAATGAAGCCGTCGGCTGGCGAGTCGATGCCCTCCGCTTTCTTCACTTCGGAGGCCGGAATGGCCATGTCGTTTTTCTTTTCTTTGAAAATTATCATGAACAGGACGGCAACGACGAGGGCATAGCCGGCGAAGATGAACCAGGATGTCTCCCAGCCCGAAATCTGTTGCATGGGCGTGAGCCCCGGACGGTAAACGTGACTGTTGACAACCGCCTGGGCGGCAAGAGTTCCCACAGTAGCTCCCACACCGTTGGTCATAATCATGAAGAGACCCTGAGCTGAGCTGCGGATATCGGGGGAGGTCTCGCGGTCTACGTAGAGGCCGCCCGACACGTTGAAGAAGTCGAAAGCTATGCCGTAGACGATGCATGAGAGCACGAAGAGCCAGACGCCGCTGCCGGGGTCGCCCAAGCCGAAGAATCCGAAGCGGAACACCCATGCGAACATCGACATGAGCATCACGCCCTTTATGCCGAATTTACGCAGGCAGAACGGAATGAGGAGTATACAGAGAGTTTCGCTGATCTGGGACAGGGAGATGAGGGCGTTGGCGTTGTTGGCGCCCCAGGTCGAGGCATATTCGGGAATTTCGGCGAAACTGGTGATGAAGGGGTTGCCGTAACTGTTAGTAATCTGCAGCGACACGCCCAACAACATGCTGAAAATGAAGAAAATCGCCATTTTCTTCGACTTGAAAAGCGAGAAGGCCTTGAGTCCGAGGCTTTCGGCGAGGGTAGCACCTTTTCCTTTGTTTACCGGGCATGCAGGCATTGTAAGGGCATAGACGGCGAGGCAGAAACTCAGGATGCCTGAAGTAAACAGCTGCATGTAGCTCTGCTGGAACTGAGTGAAGTTTACGAAGAGCATGGAGCAGATGAAGCCTATGGTACCGAACACACGTATGGGCGGGAAGTGTTTCACGGTGTCGAGTCCGGCACGGGTAAGCGCATTGAAAGCCACTGAGTTGGACAGGCCGATGGTGGGCATGAAAAAGCCCACCGAGAGGGAGTAGAGCGTGAACAGTGGTCCGAACTGCACTTCGGCGGCGGTCATTGCGTAGCTTGCAGCGGCACACATGAAAATGCCGGCGGCAAAATGGCAGGCGCTCAGCATGCGCTGAGCCGGCACCCAGCGGTCGGCGACTATGCCGACGAGCGCGGGCATAAAGAGCGACACGATGCCCTGCACCGTGTAGAACCAGCCTATGTCGCTGGCGAGACCTATGCGCATGAGGTAATTTCCCAGTGAGGTGAGGTAGGCTCCCCACACTGCAAACTCGAGGAAATTCATCGCCGCGAGGCGTACTTTCAGGGTTTTCATAACAATATTTTTCGGTATTACTTGATTCAGTGGTCTGACGGAGCGGAACCGGCTCCGGATTCGGCGTCGCCGCGTTTTCGTTTGAGGATTTCAGCCACTTTCGCGGCCTGCTCGTATTCCTCCTGCTGGATAAAGCGTGCAAGCGAGCGCTCCAGTTCCTCCACGGCGTAGTTCTCGAGTTTCGGTTCCTGCGGAGCTGGGTCCGGGGGAAGATCGTCGCCTCCGGCTTCCTTTTCCGGATCGTCGTCGGATTCCATTACGAAGCCGGTTTCGTCGAGAATCTTCTGTGTAGTGTAGATGGGGGCGTCGGTGCGCATGGCAATGGCGATGGCGTCGCTTGTGCGGGAGTCGATGGTTATGGTGCGGTCGCCGTCGGAGAATGTCAGCTCCGAAGAAAACACACCGTCTTCGAATTTATAAATGAACACCTCGCGGAGCTTCACTCCGAAGGCGTGGGCGAACGAAACGAACAGGTCGTGGGTCATGGGGCGGGGAGGCGTGATGCCCTCCATCTTCATGGCAATCGACTGGGCTTCGGCTGCTCCTATCACGACCGGAATCCTTATCGGTCCGCCGGCCTGTGCGAGAATCAGGGCGTAGGCTCCGCGCTGTATCTGGCTGTAGGAGATTCCGAGCACGGTAAGGCGGTGGCGTGGTTCAATGTAGTCCATATCAGAGTCCTGTTATAATGCCGCTTCCGAGGCAGATGCTGTGGTCGCGGTTGTAGATCACGCCGAACTGGCCGGGGGCGATGCCCTGCACCTGACGCGAGGAGTTAACAATGTAGTCGCCGTCGTGGGTGCGGCTCATTTTTGCGGGGATGAATTCAGGCATGTGGCGGTTCTTGAATGTTATATCGACGTCGTCGCAGCTGTCAGCCCACGGGTTTCGGGTGATCCAGTGCATTTCGGTAAGATGCAGTCTGTCGCCGTACTGTTTTTCAGTGTCGTAACCGCGCGACACGTAGATTACGTTGTCGTGAATGTTTTTTTTCACCACATACCAGGGGCCGCCGCTGAGACCGAGTCCCTTTCGCTGGCCGATGGTATGGAACCAGTAGCCGCGGTGTTCTCCGATTTTGCGTCCGGTCTCTATTTCAACAATCGGGCCGGGCTTTTCGCCTAAATGGCGGCGGATAAAATCGTTGTAGTTTATTTTGCCGAGAAAACAGATGCCCTGCGAGTCTTTGCGGAAAGCATTGGGCATGCGGGTGTCGAGCGCTATTTCGCGCACACGCGCCTTCGGCAGGTCGCCTATCGGAAAAATCAGGTGGCTGAGCTGATCATAAGATATGCGGCAGAGGAAGTCGGTCTGATCCTTGACGGGGTCGGGAGCGGTTCCGAGCCATACGAGTCCGTCGGCTTCTACGGTGGTGGCGTAGTGGCCGGTGGCGGTTTTGTCGAATTCTTTTCCCCAGCGCTGCTCGAAGAAGCCGAACTTAATCATCTTGTTGCACATGATGTCGGGATTAGGCGTGAGACCTTCGCGCACGGTGCGCAGTGCGTAGTCCATCACGTTGTCCCAGTATTCCTGGTGGAGTGACACCACGTCGAACGGCAGGTTGAACTTCGATGCGATATACTGGCACATCTCGATGTCTTCCTGCGCCGAGCAGTCGCCTTCGCCGGTGTCGAGCCCTATGCGGATGTAGAAGAGATGCAGGTCGTGACCCTGCTCGAGGAGCCGGTATACAGCCACGGCGCTGTCAACGCCACCCGAAATCAGAACGGCGATTCTCATGTCAGACCTCCTCTAATTCCTCCTCTTCGTGACGTCCGTCGCGGGCAATGAAGTAGAGCGATATGAAATAGTCGAGCGAAATCTTTCCGGGACCTGCGAGAAGAATAAAGAGGTATATGCCTATGAACATTATGGGCAGATATCCGGGATCGGTTGAGTCGAGACCGTAGATGCTCACATCGGGAAGCATGTCGTGGAGAATGTAGTATTCGGCCGCTACCATTGAAATCATGGGCGGAATCACCGAGAAGCGTGTGAGAAAGCCTGCCATGATGAACAGCGAGCATACAAGCTCGATAACAATCATCAGTATCAGCGAGACTTCGCTTGTCATGCCGAGCACGGTCGGGAAATCGGAGGCGAGGGAGCTGTAGTTCACCAGATGGCGAATGCCGAACTGCATGAACATGATTCCTACGAAAAGGCGGATGAAGAGGCGCGCCATGTTGGTGTAGGAAAATCCTGTTGATTTCAGGAATATCTTTGTGAGCAGATTGTAGTTGCTTGCCATAATCTCGAAAATCTTTCAAAAAGTTTGGGTTAACGGCGCTTGATCTGCCTGAATACGTCGAGCAGCTGGTTGATCGAGAGATGCTTGAACCGTATATTGTGGTTGGCGTCGAGCACGTAGAATTCGGGAGTCCCGGCCCGGAGGTCGAAAGTAAGGTCGGCATCGGGGTTGGCGGCTACCGTCCAGGCCGAAGGATAGTTTGCCACGGCCTCACGCCATTTTTCGTCGGGTTCGGTGAGCGACAGCGACACCACTTTCAGTGTTCCGGCTTCGATAAGCTCCGTTGCGCTGATGTCGGCGTCGAGCCTTATGCGCGCCAGATTGCAGTCGCTGCAGTCGGGGTCGTTGAAAAATATCACCACAACTTTGGCCGAATCGTTGTCGAGGTTGCCCCGGACGCCGTTGCGGTCGGTGTAGGGGAGCGAAGGGGCACGGTGGCCTGAAAGAGAGTTGGACAGAATGGTCTGCTGATGTTCGAACCTCGCTTTTGAGGCCTTGGGGATTTTCTTGTTTTTTACGACGGCGTTGACGAACGGCAGATACAGCTCGTCGATCCACACCTGCGCAGTGTCGCTGTAGAGCAGGCCTTCGGCTTCTTCGGTAAGGAATAGAAGGTCGTCGGGCTGCTTGGCGAGTTTGTCGGTGAAACGGTCTACGGCAGTTACAGCCGAGTCGGCCGAAGCATTCTGCAGAATCGAGAGATACACGGAAAATTCCTGCGCCATCTTTCGCTTTGAGGAGAAGGCCTTTTTCAGGTCGCAGAAGTCCCAGAAGTGGCGCGCGAGATAGTCGCATCGATCCTGGAGAGTGGACAGGGAGTCGGGAACAATAGGATACTGGAAATAGGTGTCGGCTCTGGCGCCGGAAACGAGCGCCGTGAGCATGACTATAATCAAAGAGAGACGTTTTAACATAAGAGTTTACACTTTTTCAAATACAAAGGTAGTGAAACAATTGCAAAAAGTCAAATTTTTGATTTAGTTTGGGCGGGGGGCGCATAAAAGAGAAGGCAGTTCATAATTAAACTTATGAACTGCCTTCTCTTTTATTATCGATTTGCAGAGTTTGCGTATGCAGGACTCACGTTATACATGATATGGGATTGTTATTGAACCACTCTTAATATTTACTTTACCAGTATGTTTCGGAGAGTTTGTGTCATAGTTGCCTGTGAAGTCGCCATGATATATCTTCAGAATAAATTCATCTTCCGTCATTCCCATAATTGAAAAAGTGGCGTCGATTTCACAATGGCAATCCGCATTATCTGAGGACGGGTACTCCACGATAGTCAGTACACCATCATTGTATAATACATTGATATTTACTTTCCCAAAATCGCATGGATATTCGAGCGAAGTGAATTTGCAGTTGGCTACGCTGCCGACGAAAACCATTTCAAAAGAACCTTTGCGGTTTTCACTACGGCTTTGAAAGAAATCAGTGTCTTCGTTCATAAGACATTCCGTGTTGCTGAGTTGAGAAAGATACGGATGCTGAAAAGCTGCATCTTCAGCAGCTGAGCATGACAAAAGAATGAATACCGGAAGAACTGCCACGAATGGCAATTTGATGAACTGTTTCATGTTATTCAACTTTAATTTTTCGATGGTTTATGATAAAAATTCCTTTCCGTATGCCTCACCAATCAATACATTAATTTATTTGCAAGACATACTTATAAATTAACCGGCTAATGGAATGTCTTCTGATTTGTAATTTGCAGTGAGGAGGCATATTCGCTTATCGGTAGATTATAGTTGAACCACTCGATATTGCGTCTTAAAGCGTTTTTTATTCTGCTTGCCCTGAGTTGTACTGTCTGCGTCGGATCTTCATTCCATCTTTCGCAATCTTTTTTCCAAGCCTCGGCAAGCGGTAAGACCGTTGCATCAATATAGATGTATATTTCGGAAAGCCTGTCGGGATAAACATCATCCCAAACCGCTCTTACCGATCGGCAGAAACTGTCATATTGGATTATCTCTCCAATCCAATGCGGAGTGATTCCATAGTGGACTTTCATACGGAATGTGTAGTCAGTTTTTTCGCGGTTGTAGCAAACCAAATCCCAGATTGGTCCTGCAATCCATCTGGCGTTGTCACCAATATCCTTATAAAGATAGAAACTGCCGTGAAAACCGTCCGGATTGTCCATCACTTCCTGCAATATGAAGAAACGTGCCATACTTTCAACATCAATATATTCCTCCCAGTCGGTCGAAGTCTTATCGGAAGAATAGATTGCTGTGTTTATTGTCTTAAACTCGTTGGTAAGCCACTCCAGTTGAGCATCAGACAAATCTTCCGGCGAATGATAGCGCAGTGTAAGGTTCCATCTGTTGTTTTCAGGAATTGTAATCTGATTTTCATCATGATAGTTGTCAACTTCTACAAGCCATCCCCCTGTTATCAAGTCGGGGTTGGTTTCCTTGTCCTGCTGTTCATAGATATTCACTCTGTTTTCGTCAATCCTTATGGTTTCGGTAAGAAAATACAGGCCGATATAGTCGCCGTTCAATACAACTTCGAGCGGTCGGAAACTCGGAGTCCATTTCATTCCCATAAGTTTCCCCAGCTGTAATCCTGCGACAGTGTTTTCGGTAGGTTTCAGCAACGCCCAGTGTTTGTTTTCAGGCATACCCATTATGGCTGTCTTCTTTTCCAGCTTTAATTTGTATGGTTTTTTAGCGCCTTTCCATGACGAGTGCCCTCTGCCGCGAATCTGCATCGGAAGTGGTTCCGCCTCAGTTCCGAGAGCTTCGATTCCTTCCGTTCCCATCGGATCAAGTCGATACGTAGCATTTAGATATACCTCCTTGGATACAATAGGTGCATTGTTTTCAGTAATTATATATAATACCGGCAATGTACCGGAGATAGTTATATCGGATATCCCGGGGGGAATTGTCGCATCTGTTTCATCTGTGCATGAAATAAGCATCAGTGCGGCAAGCAGACTGCTGATAGCTTTGATTATATTCGTCATTGTTGTATTTTGATGTTTCTGTCTCTCTGTTGAGATATTCGTATTATAGATGAAATTGTCATCTATAGACTGCATCCCGCTAATTCTTTTTTCATTCCAATCACCATGTTAACCTCAATCCTACCGGCATCGTGAACTCAAAAGGTTTATCGTGACGTATTGTCTTGATATCGGAGCCGGGATTGAAGTAATATCGGAACGATGGTTCGGCGTATATGCTGAATGACGGTGTGAAATGGTACTGGATGCCAAGTCCCCCCTCTGCCGACCACTGCAAAGGAGCATTAATATGGAGGAAATCCTTACTCGTGGTTCCTGACTCTGGAGAATATCCCAAAATTGATTGAGTACCATAAACAGGAATATCCAACGCGCCGCCACCCTGACCATACAGCGAGAACCCGTTGTATGTGAATATCCGATAGTTGAGTTTTAACGGAACGTCTATGTAATGTATGCGTTGGATTGTTTCTTTGTGCATCAGCTCGCTTTCCGAAAGGAAGTCTGACCGCAAGAACGTATAACGCAGGCCGGTTTCTATGCTCCAACGTGGTGAAAGCGATCTGTTGACTGACAGTCCGATAGTCAACGGCATATAATGACGTGTTTTCTCCGTAACGTCGATTTCTCCGGAGGGGCCCTCCACGTCAGGCACACCGGGATTAGGTATCCGGTATCGGTTCAAATCATTTTGCTCAATGCTGCCGGAGTATGCCAATGCCAAAGACCAATTTGGGTTTTCGGCGTGTCGGGTATTTGTAAAATCTTCCTGAGCAATAAGTTCTTCCTGATTTATGGTATTCGGGAATACTTTTGTTGTGTCGTTGGTAATACTGTCGTTCTTAACAGTCGTTATGCTATCGGTTGAAATTGTTATCTTTGCTATATTTTGTCGGAGATCAGAATGCCGGGTTGCTTTATAAATCCTTTTTAACCTTGGCTCGATACTGTCAGTCGCTGAATTTGCACTCTCAATTGAGTCGGTAACGAAGGGTATTTCTTTATCCGTGTTACTGCTTATAATCGGTGTTGAGGGCGTTTCTTCTCTGCGGTTGACGGTCCGGTGCCAGACAAGCATTATGATTCCAATAATTGAGAGGAGACCCAGCTCCAAGCGATATTGTGTAATCATACGTCGCAGCATTGCTTTTGCGTGAGTAAGCTGCGAAGATGAAGAGTGTGGGGCGATTCCGAGTAGTTCACCAATCTCTTTATGAGAGAGTCCGTCAAGAACTGCGAGCCGAAAGACTTTGCCGTAGCCTTCAGGTAAATTCCCGATAATCTTATCCAATTCTTCCCAAGTCAGATCTTGTCCTTCATCTACGTTTACACTGATATTGTCGGCAAGTGAAGTATCAGACAGGGGAACAGAAATATGACTTGACTCAGCCTTCAGGTATTGGAGCGACAGGTTTTTCATTATGGAGGTAAGCCATGCTTCAACCTTTTCAGCGTTTTTCAAAGAATCTATTGAAGCAAAAGCAATAAGGAAGCCGTCATGCAAAATATCCCATACCGCATCTTGATTATGGATGTAATACGCCACAATCTCATGCATGGGGGCAAGATAAGTCTGATAAAGAATCCCGAAAGCTTCTCTATCTCCCGACTGACAGCGTTGTATAAGATGTCTTTTATCCATTGATTCAAAAAAGCATCTTAATAGATGCTCACTGCATCAAAAGACTGCATCGGACAAATCCAAAAAAAAGCCGGATAAAACAGACCCCTTTTTATTGTTTTTTAGGTGAAAATGCTTCTATAAAAAGAGACCGCGCCGGGAGGGCGCGGTCTCTGGAATGGCTTATGATGCCTCAGCTGGGGCGGTTTTTATTTTTGATTTTCTCCAGCTGGCGGCTTATGGCCTCAAGGCAGAGGTCGACAGCTTCCTCGAAAGAATCGGCGGTCTTGTCGGCGGCTATGTCGTCGCGCAAGGGTGCGGCCGCCACGATGATGGCCTGCTTGTTCATTGCGGTTTCGGGTTTTACCACGCGGAGCGAAACATTGACGCTCGTTATTGAGGAGTAATGACGTACGAGACGTTCTATTTTCTTGACGATGAAGTCGTTGAGCTTCTGAGTAATGTCGAAGTGGATGGCATTGATCTGAATATCCATATTATCCTCCTTTTTTTTGTGCACGGGGATGTGCAAGTTGATAATTTTGTTGAAGTTCCCGGTAAGTTATATGTGTATAAACTTGTGTGGAGACGAGCGAAGAGTGTCCGAGCAGCTGCTGGACGGAGGTGATGGGCGCGCCGTCGTTGAGCATGTCGGTGGCGAAGCTGTGACGGAGCACGTGGGGGCTGAGGCGCCGCGCATGTACTCCGGTCTGGAGCATTGCGGCGTGGACGATGTTGTAGACGGCTTTGCGGTACAGCGGCAGACCGTTTGATCTGACGAAAAACGTGGCGTCGCGGTCGCGGCTGCAAATAGCTGTGGCAGGGTCGGAGTCGCGCAGTTTACGGTATCGTTCAATCATCTCAGCGAGTTCCTCACCATAAGGGATGAGTCTGTCTTTATTACGCTTTCCGTGTACTTTTAGTTCACGCCGCAGGCTGTCGACGTTAGCGTCGAGAAGGGTAATGAGTTCGCTGCACCTCATGCCCGTGGAATAGAACATGTTGAGGATCAGACGGTCGCGCAACTGCTCGAAATCGGAGTTTCCGATCGTTGAGTTGTCGATGAGATCCATTGTTTCGGTCTGCCTTATATAAACCGGAAGGTCTTTGGGCAGACGGGCGAGAATAATGTCGGAAGCGGGATTGGATGCAACAATGCCGTTGCGCATCAGAAACCGGAAAAAGCTCCTGAGCGACTGCATTTTGCGGCGGATTGAGCGCGGGGCGATGCCGCTTTTGGCGAGTGAAGCCGTCCAGAGCCTCACGTCGGAGGTGGTTACGTCGTCAACAACGAGCGAGTCTGTGTTTCCCGACGTGGCGAAATCAGCCCACTGGAGCAGGTCGCGGCGGTAAGCGGCGACGGTGTTTCCGGAATAGTTGAGTTCCCGGCTAAGATATGCGGTGAAATCGTTGATAAGATTCATGGCGCATCAGTGGGTTAGGTTCACCGCGAATTTAATCATAAGTTTTGTGAAAAACAACAGCTGATAGAAAAATTTTTCATGGTGATGTCACCTTTTTCCAAAAATATCGTCTTACATTTGAGCGCCGGAAAGAGCGCTGAATGTAAAACTAATAAAAAATATTATAAAAATGGACGAAGACATTCTTATTCCAATTGCAATCTGTGTGGTACTGCCGATTTTTATCGTGGCAATCGTGACATTTGCGGGAGTGAACCGCGACAACAAACGCAGCAAGATTATGCTCGCTGCCATTGAAAAGGGCATGGACGTTGACGCAAAAAATCTTTTCGAGAGCGACAAAAAGAAGAAAACACTTAAAGAGCGGGTGATGGGCTATCTTTCCAACGGTCTGGTATGTCTTGCGGTCGGTATAGCGCTCGTGATTTCCAACTTTATGATTGATCTGGAGGGAATTCCTCTCATAGGCGGTCTGATTTGCGGACTGATAGGCGTGGCATACATAATTCTGTATTTCGTGTTCAGAAAATCGCTGCCCGCGAACGAGACTGAACCCTGTGAAGATAAATGATGAGTCCCGAGGAATTTTCCGGAAAGATCCAGGGCCTGCAGGACGGTTTGCGCCGCTTTCTGCTGGCCTTGTGCTGCGGTGATTCCACGCGCGCCGACGACCTGGCGCAGGAAACCCTGCTGAAGGCCTTTCTCGCCGTTGATTCCCTGAGCCGTCCCGAGGCGCTGCAGAGCTGGGTTTTCAGCATAGCCTACAGGCTGTTTCTCGACAACCGGCGGACTATTGTATTCAGCGAGCCGCTCGATGCGGCCCGCGATGCCGCCGACACCCGGAGCGCTGATTCAGCTTTTGAATATCAGCAGCTTTATGCTGCTCTCGCGGAGCTGTCGGGGAAGGAGCGAACGGCCGTTCTATTATATTATATAGAGGGATACTCAGTGGCGGAGATTGCCGGGATTACAGATTCGGGCGAGGCGGCGGTTAAAAAGCTGCTCTCGCGCGGAAGAGAACATTTACGAACCAAACTCTCAGGATATTATGACCTCTGATGAAAAAACCGACAATGGGCTGCGGAATCTTTTTCAGAACTTCCGCCCGACGTTGAGCAATTCTGATGAATTCGCCCGACGGTTGCAGGCGCGTCTCCACGCCGCTGTCATAGTGAAGGAATATCAGCGGCGTCAGCGCCGCGCCTACTGGGCGGCACTGACGAGTGCGTTTGTGGTCGGCCTGATCTGCGGGTTGGTCGCCAATGAAATCGCCGACCTTATACCACGGGCAGGTAAGACCCTGATGGTCGACTTTATGGGTGCGGGCATAACTCTCACGCCGATGGCTGTCGACTATCTGCTGCTGGTAATGGCGGGAGCAGCCATAACTATTTTCAGCGCCGTGATAGTGTTCAGGCTCGTAGGTTCGCGGGGCGATACGCTTGCAGGCGACCTCGCCGCGATAAAATAACTGGTCAGATATTGTCGATTATAATTGTATAGCCGGCATCGAACGTGGCGCCAGGCTCCACGGCGAAGGCATAAGTGCGGGAGGCGAACTCGCCGGTGAAGCCGACGGAGTCGGCGCGGCCCCACCAGGGTTCGATGCAAACGAAAGGAGCGTCGGGGCGCGGCGACCAGAGTCCTACGAGCGGGGCGCGGAACAGAAGTGTGAGAAGCGGTGAGCGCTTTTTGTCGAGCAGCGACACGCGGTGAGCTTGATTGTCGGCGAGAATCACGGCATCGCGACGGAACGTATCGGCGGTTATCGCCACGAGTCCGCAATCGTCGCGCACAATGGTGGCTGTTTCGTTGCCGATGCACCCTTTTTCTTCGATAATCTGAGTGCTAAGCCGCTCAGGGCCGTCGATGCTGAAAAATCCGTGAATGGCGTCGGAAGCGTTGAATTCCGGATAGTTGAACGCCGGATGCGCGCCAATCTGGAAGTCCATGCGGCGGTCGCCGGTGTTGACCACGCGCCACATCACGTCGATTCGCTCGCCGGTCAGGCGGTAGCCGATCTCAAGTCGGAAAGCGCGGGGATATTTCTCAAAGGTTTCGTCATCAGATTCGAGTGCGAACCATGCTTCCCCTTCGGGAGTGTCGTCGACTACAGAAAATTCCATGTCGCGTGCAAATCCGTGTTGCGGAAGATTATATACCTTGCCGTCCATGCGGTATTCGCCGTTCCAAACGGCTCCTACTATCGGGAATAGCACGGGTGAGCGCCTTCCCCAGAATTGTTTGTCGCCTTGCCAGAGATATTCCTGACGGGTGCGGATGTTCATTATGTTCCGGAGTTCGGCTCCATGGCTGTCGATTGCCACCGACAGTATGTCATTTGCAAGTGTTACTTTCATATTCGTGAGATTTTCTTTGCTGACAAAGTTAACCAATTTGGTGCAATTCTACAATCTTTTGATTCACAATAGTTAATAAACGACAAAAATAGTTAGAACTGTTGCTTTTGGATGCGGCGATTCGTAAATTTGCATAAATAATCATCCTTGCATAAACACAGTCAGAAAACCACGTAAATGATTCCCCCTCTTCATATCGGAGTCTCTTTGACCCGACGCAGCGGCTCGGCGCAGCATTTTTCGTATTTAATCTGGATTGTCGCGTTATCCGCCGCCTTTTTCACTCTCTTTCATCCCGCATATGCGCCTGTCTGCCGTCTGGCGGATTTTATTCTTTCCGAACCGCTGTCGTCGACCGGGCTCAGCCTGCTTGCGTCTGCTGGAAATGAGCTTGCTCTGGTGCTTGCCTTTCTGTCAGGCCCGGGTCTTTATATCGTCTTATCCCTTGCCGTGGCGGTGGCGCTCGCCGTTGTCTACGGTTTCACTCTCGGCTGGCGCCGTGTGGCGGTTAAGGATGTCGATCTCGGATTTTCCGACCTCCCAGCCGGCTTCGACGGCTTCAGAATAGTTCAGATAAGCGATCTGCACATCGGCACCTATCGCCGCGACCCCCGTGTGGCAGAGCGGATAGTAGAAAAAATCAACAGTCTCGACCCGGATCTCGTGGTGTTTACCGGCGATCTGGTGAATTCGTCGCCCGATGAGGTTGTGCCGTTTGCCGACGTGCTCAGCCGGATAAAATCTCGCTCCGGCGTTGTGTCGGTGCTCGGAAACCATGATTACTGCGTATACCGCCGCTACGAAAACCGCCGTCAGCAGGTTGAGGCAATCAACCGTCTGAAGAAACTGCAGACTGAGAGACTCGGATGGCGTCTTTTGCTGAACGAGAACATGACACTTCGCCGCGGTTCCGACGGGATAACCATCGTGGGAGTGGAAAATGCCGGCAAAGGGCTCGTTGACCATGCCGACCTGCGCCGCGCGATGCGCGGAGTAGATTCCGACGGTTTCACCATAGTGCTCAGCCACGACCCCACTCACTGGCGCGGCGAAATCCTCGGGTCGACCCGAGCGCAGCTGACGCTTTCGGGTCACACTCATGCCATGCAGTTCCGTATCGGGCGCCTTTCCCCCTCGCGGCTTCTTTTCAAAGAATGGAGCGGCGTCTATAACGAAGGAGAGCGGAAGCTCCATGTAAATCCGGGCACCGGAAGCAACGTTCCTTTCCGCCTCGGCGCATGGGCTGAGATCAATCTCATAACCCTCAGAAAAACAGGTGCATAAAAAGCAACTGCATATAACTAAAGAGGAGCGCCGGAATAAACCGGTGCTCCTCTTTAGTTAGGTGTCAATAAGGAAGTTACTGCTTCTCGGGACGGAGGCGGCGGACGGTTTCGCCGGTGCGCCAGAGCTCGCTCTCGCGGAGATCCTTGAGCTCTTTCTCAAGTTTCACGCGGTAGTCGGGCTGCGAGTTGGAGTCGATTGAGATCTGAGCTTCGTTACCGGACTTTACGCTGGCATAAAGTTTCTCCACTACGGGTTTGATGGCGTCGTGGAACGGGCCCATCCAGTCGAGCGCGCCGCGCTGGGCGGTGGTGGAGCAGTTGGCATACATCCAGTCCATGCCCTTGTCGGCGAAGAGCGGCATGAGCGACTGAGTGAGTTCCTCTACGGTTTCGTTGAACGCCTCGGAGGGGGTGTGGCCGTTCTCGCGGAGCACTTCGTACTGGGCGAGAAGGAGACCCTGGATTGCACCCATGAGCGAGCCGCGTTCGCCGGTGAGGTCAGACACTGCCTCACGCTCGAAGGTGGTCTCAAAGAGGTAGCCGGAGCCTATGCCGATGCCGAGGGCGAGCGTGCGCTCAAGCGCGCGGCCGGTGTAGTCCTGATAAACGGCAAAGCTCGAGTTGGTGCCTTTGCCCTGCTTGAAGAGGATACGCAGCATAGAGCCGGAACCCTTGGGGGCGGCCATGATAACGTCGATGTCTTTCGGCGGAACCACACCTGTGCGGTCGCTCCAGGTGATGGCGAAACCGTGGCTGAAATACAGTGCCTTTCCTTCGGTAAGGTAGGGCTTGATGCGGGGCCATACGTCGATTACGGCGGCGTCGCTCAGAAGGCACATCACGATTGTTCCGCGCTTGGCGGCTTCTTCGATCGAGAAGAGCGTCTCGCCGGGAACCCATCCGTCGGCCACTGCCTTGTCGTAGGTCTTACCCGGGCGCTGTCCGACGATTACGTTGAATCCGTTGTCGCGGAGGTTGAGGCTCTGACCGGGACCCTGAACGCCGTATCCGAGCACGGCTATAGTCTCGTCCTTAAGAATTTCACGTGCTTTTTCCAAGGGAAATTCTTCGCGTGTAACGACGGTTTCTTCTACACCGCCAAAATTCATTTTTGCCATATTGATATGAGTTAATGGTTTGTGTTTCAGTCTTGTTGTCTCTGACGTTCTACAAAAGTGATTCTCGCCAGAGTGGCGGCCTCGCCGTTGCAGATAATCGAGGCGTCAAAAGTGTCGGCGCTCTCGCCGTGGCGCGCTGCCGTAATGGTGGCCGACTCGCCGAAGTGCATCTCGTGGCGGAACGCTACGTCGAACCTCCCTATGCGGTTATGGTCCCAGAAGCCGAGATCCCAGCGGTCGGTTATCAGTTCTATGTAGCGCCGGGTGGTGACGTGGCGGTTTATGTCGATGTCGGAGGTTACGAACATATAAGTGGTCTCGCTCACCGGGTCACCGTTCAGGGCAAGTTTCGGCTGCTTGGCTATCGGACACGGACGGTCGGTGATGAATTGCTCCAGAATGTTGAGGCAGGTCAGGTCGGCCGGACGGCGTGTCTTCACGTCGATTGCCATCCAGATTGTGCGCGCATAGCCCACGGTTCGGTCGCCGTCGCAGTCCACTATTTCGAAATTTCGCTCGGTGAATAGGCGGTTGATGCTCTCCACCCACGTAACCAGCTTGTACTTGTGGTTGATCTGCGGCACTTCCGTCAGCTCTATCGAAAGGCGCGAGAGCACCCACGAGATTCCGTAGGAAATCAGCCGGTCGTAGCCGACTCCGATTGAGTTGGCATGCTCGGTGGCGGTCTCGATTATGAGCGTTACCAGACGCCCTGCCGACATTTCGCGCTGGCAGTTGCAGTCGGCGGCGGTTAATATGAAGTGGCGCGACAGTGTATGCTTTCCGGTCATGATTCTTCTGTTTTGGTTCGCCTGCGCTCCTGCTCCTCGAGGAAGTAGTTCAGATGCTCTGTGGGCGACTTGGTCACACAAACTCTGCCGCTGCGGGCAAACTGACGGATGTCGTAGCGCTTGAGCAGTTCGTAGAGCTGCTCTGTCTCGTCGCTGTGGCCCGATTTCTCGATTATGGTGTAGTCTCGCGTAATCTCGAGAATGCGGGCGTTGTAGCGGCGGATTACCGTCTCGAGATCCTTCAGGTCAAGCAACCGCTCGGTCGGCACCTTGTAGAGCGCTATTTCCTGATGTATTATCTCGTCGTCGGTATAGAGGAAGGCGCGGAGCACCTCGATGCATTTTTCAATCTGCTGCACCACTTTCTCCATGGCGCGGCGGTTGCTCATGCAGGTCACGGTAATCTTGTGGATGCCCGGCATGGAGCTGGCGCTCGCCGTTATGCTGTCGATGCTGAGTCCGCGTCGGGTAAAGATGGTACACAGGCGGCTGAGAAGACCTACCTGGTTTTCGGTGAAGACCGATATGGTGAATAACTGTTCGTCCATTTTTCAGTCCTTTTCAGGTTGATATTTCTTGGTGGCGCTTATCATTATGTCGTTGAGCGATGCGCCGGGTGCCACCATGGGGAACACCATGTCGGCAGGCTCGATGTTGACGTTGAGCAGGTAGGGCTTGTCGCTTGCGAGCATCCGCTCTATGGCGCCCGTGAGTTCCTGGCGCGACGCCACGTTCTCGCCGTCGATGCCGTAGGCTTCGGCTATGGCCGTGAAGTCGGGGTTGAGGAGCGGCGTCGACGAGAAGCGGCTGTTATAGAACAGTTCCTGCCACTGGCGCACGTTGCCAAGAAAGTTGTTGTTCATTATCACGATTTTCACTCCGACGCCGTATTCCATGATCGTGCCGAGTTCCTGCATGGTCATCTGGAAGCCGCCGTCGCCCATCACGGCTATCACCCTTCGGTCCGGGCGCGCAAGTTTGGCGCCGATGGCGGCGGGGAGGCCGAATCCCATGGTTCCGAGACCGCCCGAGGTGATGATGCTGCGCGGCGAGGTGTACTTGAAATAGCGGGCGCCCATCATCTGATTCTGTCCCACGTCGGTGACGAGGATGGCGTCGTTGCCTGTCGCTTCCGAAATGCGGCGCGTCACTTCGCCCATTCTCATGGCGCCGGTGGTCTCCTGAGGGTATACCTCGCGGGTTATCACTTCCTCCATCTCTACTGCCTCGGGTTGGCGGAACGAGCGCATCCACTCTTCGTGGCGAGCCTGGTTCACCAGCGGCAGAAGCGCCTCGAGCGCTTTTGCCGCGTCGGCGTGAATAGCGGTGGTGGCATGTATGTTTTTGTTCAGTTCGGCGGCGTCGATGTCTATATGGATTACCTTGGCGTCGGGGGCGTATTTGCTTGTGTCGCCCGTCACGCGGTCGTCAAATCTCATGCCTATGGCTATCAGCACGTCTGCCCGGTTGGTGTTGACGTTGGGCCCTATATTGCCGTGCATGCCGAGCATCCCCTTGTACTGGGGGTGGTTCGACGGAATGGCTGAAAGTCCGAGCAAGGTGGCTGCCACGGGGATGTCGGCCTTCTCGGCGAGCGCTGCAAGCTGTTTCTCGGCGCCTGCTATCGTTATGCCCTGGCCGGCGAGTATCATCGGCCGCTTGGCGTTGTTGATTATAGCGGCTGCATCGCGTATCTCCGACGGGATGATGTCGGGATCCGGGTTATAGCTGCGTATGAATTTTACCGGTTCATAGCCCTTCCATTCCGTCATCTGCACCTGAGCGTCGCGGGTTACGTCGAGAACAACGGGCCCGGGGCGTCCGGTGCGCGCAATGTAGAACGCACGTGCGAGAACCTCGGGTATCTCGTCGGCACGGCGTATCTGATACGCCCATTTGCTGATCGACTGCGTTATGCCTATCACGTCGGTCTCCTGGAAAGCATCGGAGCCGAGTGCTCCCACGCTTACCTGACCGGTGATGATGAGCAGCGGCGTGCTGTCCATCAGAGCATCGCTGAGTCCGGTTATGACATTGGTGGCGGCGGGCCCCGACGTCACTGTCACGACCCCGGTGCGGCCCGATGCGCGCGCATAGCCCTGCGCGGCATGGATTGCTCCCTGTTCGTGGCGCACGAGTATGTGGCGCAGACGGTCGGTGTAGTCGTAAAGTTTGTCGTAAAACGGCATTATCTGGCCGCCCGGGTAGCCGAATATCGTGTCGGTGCCTTCGGCGAGAAAACAGCGTATGATCGCCTCGGCGCCTGTTATCATTTCACTCATACAATATAAATATCCTGTATTAAATATCCTGTGTAAGCTCAAATATCTTCTCTTACGCCTCCGCGGTCGGCCGATGTAACCATCGAGGCGTAGGCGCGGAGTGCCCGCGATATCTTGCGCTCGCGGTCGCGCGGCGTGAAACTTTCGCGCCCGTGGCTCTCCTCCTCTTTGCGGCGTTCGGCGAGCTCTTCCGCGCTCAGCCTCACGTTGATGCTGCGGGCCGGTATGTCTATGTCGATAATGTCGCCGTCTCTTACGAGTCCGATTTCGCCGCCGGCTGCCGCCTCCGGCGAGATGTGGCCGATTGATAGTCCCGACGTACCCCCCGAGAAGCGGCCGTCTGTTATCAGTGCGCACTGTTTGCCGAGATGCTTGCTCTTTATATACGAGGTGGGGTAGAGCATCTCCTGCATGCCCGGGCCGCCTTTAGGCCCTTCGTAGGTTATCACAACCACGTCGCCGGCCTTTATCTTGTCGTGGAGTATGGCGTCTACAGCCGCTTCCTGCGACGTGAAAACCCGCGCTGGCCCCGAGAAACGGAATATGCTTTCATCAACTCCCGCCGTCTTCACCACGCAGCCGTTCACGGCTATGTTGCCGTGAAGCACTGCCAGGCCGCCGTCTTTTACGTAAGCATGCTCCATGTCGCGTATGCAGCCTTCGCCGCGGTTGTTGTCAAGTTCATTATAATACTGCTTCTGACTGCCGAGCTTGAGGTTCCTGTAGCCGCAGGGTGCCGCGAGCCAGCGTTTTTCTTGCTCAGCGCCGAAATCTTTTCCGTCAGGAGTCCATTTATCGATGGCTTCCCCGAGCGTCAGGCCGTCCGCTCTCTTGACCGTCGGGTCTGCCAGCCCTGCGTCGGCGAGAATTTTCATTATCGAGAGGATGCCCCCCGCACGGTTTACGTCCTGAATATGGTAATGGGAGTTGGGAGCCACTTTACAGAGCACGGGGGTCTTGCGCGAGAGAACATCAATGTCGTCTATGGTGAAGTCTGCGCCGGCCTCGGCTGCCACGGCAAGCAGATGGAGCACCGTGTTGGTCGAGCCGCCCATGGCTATGTCGAGCGTCATGGCGTTGAGCATGGCCTGACGTGAGGCAACGTTGCGCGGCAACACGCTCTCGTCGCCGTCGTTGTAATATGCGAGCGCATTCTTTACTATTTGCGCGGCAGCCTCTTTGAGCAGCTCTCGCCGCTGTTCGTGGGTGGCAAGCACCGTACCGTTGCCCGGCAGGGCGAGACCGATTGCCTCGTTGAGCGAATTCATGGAGTTGGCGGTAAACATTCCTGAACATGAACCGCAGGTAGGGCAACCTTTCATTTCGAGCTCCTCCACTCGGCGGTCACTTACCGTGTTGTCCGCCGCATCTATCATTATGTCGATAAGATCCACTGCCTTTCCGTCGACTGTGCCGGCTTCCATCGGGCCGCCCGACACGAATATGGTCGGTATGTTGAGACGCATGGCGGCCATGAGCATTCCTGGGGTGACTTTGTCGCAGTTCGATATGCACACCATGGCGTCGGCCTTATGGGCGTTGACCATATATTCCACGGAATCGGCTATCAGATCTCGCGAAGGGAGCGAATAGAGCATCCCGTCGTGCCCCATGGCTATGCCGTCGTCAATGGCTATCGTATTGAATTCGGCTGCAAAACAACCGAGTTTTTCAATTTCTGCCTTCACAATCTGTCCGGCTTCGTGCAGATGCGTATGACCCGGTACGAACTGAGTAAACGAATTTACCACCGCTATAATCGGACGGCCGAACTGCTCGTCGGTCATTCCGTTGGCCCGCCATAGCGCACGAGCAGCTGCCATTCGGCGACCGCCCGTACTTATTTCGCTTCTTAATGGATGTGACATATCTTTTATACCTTATTATATATAACGGCGCTTGGGATATCTTCGCAGCGATGCAGCCGCATTGCCAATGCCAAAAGATTGTTATAAAAAGTATGCAAAAATATTCCAATTTGTTCAATTAAACAAATAAATGCGCAAGAAATTGCAATATGTGCATTGAAAAACATAATTTTACAACATATAATCGCCAAAACCTGCAATTTAATAGCAATAAGTCTGAAAGGCGCGCTATTTTATTCTACGGTCGTTAAGGTCATTAGTATCCTTGACGGCCCTAAAGACTTTAATGATCCTGAAGCCTCGTCCAACTGCAAAAATCCGTAAAAAAATCTGCGAAAGTGCCGCTGAAATGTTAAATTAGCGTTAAATACCTCATGAATATTTGGAGGGAAAGGTAAAAGCCGCTACCTTTGCACTCGCTTTTGAAAAATGAGCCACGGCAGAGGCCGGCGCAGAAGTTAAAACGACTGAAAGAATTGAAAAGTTCCCGATTGACCGTTAAACTTCGTTAAAGCCGAGAAAACAGTTTGCATGGTATTCCGAAAGGTTGTAACTTTGCAAAGTTTTCCGCCAAGGATGACAGAAAGCGATAGAACATTGAAATATTTGCAATAGACGAAGTAGTACAAGAGAGCAATAAAGTTCTCTGTCAATTTCGGTCAAGCGTTTACAAAACCATCAGCGGTCAGGACAGCGCAATGCGCTCCGTGAAAGCAAAAACAAACGGAACAACAGAGTTTGTGTCTTTGCTTTTTTTGAAATAAGAAAAAAGAAAAAAGATATAGACAACAACGAAGAGTTTGATCCTGGCTCAGGATGAACGCTAGCGACAGGCTTAACAC
>ERZ779889.660-NODE-660-length-41594-cov-4.484172_pt1 | contig 41594 bp, 36 predicted proteins | sample MGYA00511030_ERZ779889 | MGnify/ENA primary metagenome ERZ779889 (study PRJEB29588, sample SAMEA2160616) | human gut metagenome | biome: human gut; feature: human-associated habitat; material: faeces | place: Denmark | collected 2008/2010 ... | reverse complement strand
CGTCCATCGGTATCGGCTTGCCCTCCGGCGAGCCGACTCCGATGCAGAACACCCGTGCCCCCATATCCACCGCATCCTTGGCAGCCGATACCGGATCGTCCTCATGGTTCTCTCCGTCGGTTATCAGGATGATGGCGCGGCTGTTCTCGCTTTCCGAGGTAAAACTCTTGATGGCCGTCCTTATGGCATCTCCCATCGCCGTACCCTGAACAGGGACGGACTCCGTGGTAATGGAGTTGAGAAATATCTTGGCCGACACATAGTCAGATGTGACAGGAAGCTGCACGAATGATTCACCTGCAAAGATTATCAGACCGATACGGTCTCCCTGCAGTTCATCCACCAGCTTGGAAATGGCCAGTTTCGCCCTTTCAAGACGGTTGGGCGAATAGTCCTCGGCCAGCATGGAATTGGAGACGTCCAGCACGACCATGATCTCCGCACCCTTCACCTGCTTCTCCTTCAGAATAGCTCCCAACTGAGGCCTGGCCATACCTATGGCGAAGAACAGCAAAGCCAAAGAGAGAAGCGTGAGCTTAAGCCAGCCCTTGCGTCTGGGCACCAGCGGTGCCAGGGAGCTGACCAGGTCCGGGTCTCCGAAACGGGCGATACGCCTCTTCCTCCACCTGCGCATCAGCCAGTAGGCTATGAACATCAGGGGTATGAGCAGTATCAACAACAAATATAATGGTTGTGCCAGGTAAATCATGCTATCCTCCTTGCTGCAAAAATTCTCAATATAATCTCCAACAGGAACGCGGCCAGTGCCCATACGGCGAAACGGCCGAACTCCTCAGTGTAGACGGGGAAGGAGTCCACGGTTATCTTGACCTTCTCCATCCGGTTGATCTCATCGTAAATCTGCATCAGCTTGGTATTGTCGGTCGCCCTGAAATACGTACCTCCAGTCTCCTCCGCTATCTGTCTGAGCAGATCCTCGTCTATCTCCACCTTTACATCCATGACCCTCACTCCAAACGGGGTCATCACAGGATACGGTGCCGTACCCATGGCCCCTACACCTATAGTGTACACTCTGACTCCGTAGGTTTTGGCTATCTCAGCAGCAGTCAGAGGAGTAACCTCGCCCGTATTGTTTACACCGTCAGTAAGCAGTATCACCACACGGCTCTTGGCCTGAGAGTCCTTCAGACGGGCCACGGCATTGGCCAGGCCGTTACCGATAGCCGTACCGTCATCTATCAGGCCGCACTCTATGTCATTGATGAGATTGATCAGCGTAGCCCGGTCTGTAGTAAGGGGACACTGGGTATAGCTTTCCCCGGCAAACACGACCACACCCATACGGTCGGAAGGTCTCTGGGATATGAATTCTATTGCAATACTCTTGGCCGCCTCTATTCGGTCTGGAGTGAAATCCCTGGCCAGCATACTCGTGGAGACGTCCAGAGCCAGGACTATGTCTATACCCTCCGAATCCGTCTTCGTCACATTGGAGGAGGTCTTCGGCCTGGCTATGGCCACAATCAGCAGAGCCACAGCAATCATCCTGAGCACAAAGGGCAGATGACGCAGCACTCCGGCCGCCCCGGCACTTTTCCGGGACAGAGGAGCCGTAGTGGACATGACGACATAGGGCCGTTTCTTGCGGAGCTGCCGCCACACATACAGCGCTGCCATAGGTATCAGGAGAAACTCCAGATACAGCAGCGAGGGATATTGGAAGAAAAAGTCATTCATCTTTCCTGCCTCCTTCCGTGTTTTTGCTGTCGGCCTCCAGTGACTGCATGAATGTATCGTTGACAAACCGCACCGCCACCGGGACAGCGTTCTCATTCTCGGCCTCCGAAGCCGAATACTTGGCGAACTTGACCAGGTCAGCCGTTCCGAACAGTTCCTTGAGGGACTCGTAGTCAGACGGAGCCAGGTCCTTCACGGACAGATCTACCAGTATCTCATTGGATGTCCTCTCTATGGTCTTGATGCCGAAACGCTGTTCGATATAGGTTCTCAATGTATCCGTTATCTCGGTATAATACTGCTTCTGATTGCCTTTCTGCCACAGTTTCTCCCCTCTTATCCAGTCCAGACTGCGCAGAGCCACTATATGAGGAGGATCCTTCGGCTCAGGCCTGCCGAATGCCACTCCGGTCCTCTTACGCTTTCTGACAAAATGCACTGTCAGGACTATCACTGCGGCAAAGGCAGCCAATAGCAGAATCCACGGCAGCACCTCCTTGAATGTCACAGGATAGCGGAACTGAGGCCGGATATCGTACATCTGATAAGTCGTAGTGTCTATCGGCACCGTCGTCACCTCCAGCGGAACCTCCGGCAGACGCATTGTGTCCACCCCCTGTCCGTCCCGGTAAAAATACACCACAAGCGGAGGCAGCACATAACTGCCGCTGTCAAACGAGGTGACAAGAGCACGGGTCTCCACCATAGAGAAGTCCTTCTTCCGCTCCACTGTATCGACCGTAAAGTCCCCTATCAGCTCCACTCCCGGCACCACATAACCCGACATGGAATCGATCTTCACGGACATGCCATTGGGGACCTTTATCCGGGACTTCCATTCCACCTGATCCCCGATAAGTATCGTGTCCCTGGAGACCGTAGCCGAAAGGATATCCTGCGCCCCGGCCCGGAAAGAGAGAGCCATTGCGGAAAATATCACCAGAGACAGTATCAATTTATTCATTCTCATATCTTATGCCCTAGTCTTGAACAAAGCCACAAGGCTCTTCACATAATCCTGGTCAGTCCTTATGCTGACCGTGTCCACTTTATATTTGCGGAGAACCTGCAAAGTCTCCGCATAAGCCTTCCTGGCCCACTCTCCATAGTCCTCCCGAACCGACTTCAACGATGTGTCCACATACACGATACGGCCGGTCTCGCTGTCCCGGACCGGGAGCAGCCCCACGTCCGGCAGAGTACGGTCCCTCTCGTCGTAGATATTGATCACGGATATGTCGTGCCGCCCTACAGCAACTTTCAACGCCTCCTCGTAATTGGGATGAAGTGTAGTCCCGTCCACATCCAGCATATCCGAGAGCAGGAAGGCCGTACAGCGTTTCTTGAGCGCGTTGGTCAGAAACCGCAACGCCTCACCGATATCCGTGCCCTTGTCCTGAGGCTCGAACTCCAACACCTCCCTGATTATACGCAGGAGATGACTGCGGCCTTTCTTAGGAGGTATGAATTTCTCCACCTTTGTGCTGAAGAACAAAGCGCCGACCTTGTCGTTGTTGATGAGGGCCGAAAACGAAAGAACCGCGGCGATCTCGGCCGTCAGGTCCTTCTTGGTCTTGGACATGGTTCCGAACATACCGGAAGCACTGGCATCGATGAGCAGCATCACCGTCAGCTCTCTCTCCTCCTCGAACACCTTAATATAAGGAGTGCCCGTCCGGGCGGTCACGTTCCAGTCCATGTTGCGCACGTCATCCCCTATCTGGTACTCACGGACCTCGCTGAAGGCCATACCGCGTCCCTTAAAGGCCGAATGATACTCTCCGGCGAAAATCTGGCTGGAGAGAGCACGGGTCTTGATCTCTATCTTGCGGACTTTCTTTAACAGGTCGTTGCTGTCCATATACTACGGAACCTCCACCGCATTGATGATGTCTGAAATAATATTCTCACTGGTGACGTTCTCCGCCTCCGCCTCATAGGTGAGGCCTATACGGTGACGGAGCACCTCGTAGCATACGGCCCTTACATCCTCGGGAATCACGTAGCCGCGTCTCTTGATAAAAGCGTAAGCCTTGGAGGCCATCGCCAGAGAAATGGACGCACGGGGAGACGCGCCATACGATATCATGTCCTTGAGGGACTTCAGGCCATAGTCCTCTGGCGTACGGGTCGCGTACACTATATCCACGATGTAGCGCTCTATCTTCTCGTCCATATAGACATCACGGACCACGCTGCGGGCCTTGATGATGTCCTCGGGCTGGAGCACCGCATTGGCCTTGGGGAACTCCCCGCTGTTGTTCATACGTATGATGAGCTTCTCCTCCTCCTTCTTGGGATAGGTCACCACTACCTTGAGCATGAAACGGTCCACCTGCGCCTCGGGCAGCGGATAAGTACCCTCCTGCTCTATAGGGTTCTGTGTCGCCATTACAAGGAACGGCTCGGGCAGCTTGAACGTCTGTTCTCCGATGGTCACCTGACGTTCCTGCATGGCCTCAAGCAATGCCGACTGTACCTTGGCCGGAGAACGGTTAATCTCATCGGCCAGTACGAAATTGGCGAAGACAGGGCCTTTCTTTATCTGGAACTGCTCGCTCTTCTGACTGTATATCATAGTACCTATAAGGTCGGCCGGCAGCAGGTCCGGGGTAAACTGGATACGGCTGAACCTGGCGTTGATGCATGATGCCAGCGTATTGATGGCCAAAGTCTTGGCCAGACCGGGAACACCTTCCAGCAGGATATGCCCGTTTGCCAGAAGCCCTATGAGCAGATTCTCGACCAGATGCTTCTGGCCCACAATCACTTTTGTCATCTCCATCGAAAGGATGTCCACAAAAGCGCTTTCCTTCTGTATTCGCTCGTTTAGTTCTTTAATGTTTACGGTGTCCATCTTGTAATATTAAAATATTTGTATTTTTGCTGTCTAAAATTACAAAATTAAGATTTTCTCCGAAATACAATGAGGTTTTTCGCTTCAATATCGTACAACGGCTCAGGTTACAGCGGCTGGCAGATACAGCAGAACGCCCCGAGTATACAGGACGAGGTGCAGAAAGCCGTCTCGACCGTCCTGAGGGAGAAAATCGATGTGACGGGAGCCGGCAGAACCGACACTGGGGTCAACGCCTCCGGATTCACGGCACATTTTGACTTTGACGGTGACATCATCCTCAAAGAGCATGACCGTATAGTCTACAAAATAAATGCCATCCTGCCCGGAGGGATAGTCGTAAATTCGATAAGGCGGGTCAGAGACGACGCGCATGCCCGGTTCGATGCCGTCAGCCGCACATACAAATACTACATCCATAACCGCAAGGACCCTTTCGCACGGAATTTCTCCTGGTTCTGCAAGTTTCCGCTCGACGTGGACGCAATGAACAAGGCCGCAGGCATGATTCTTGGCAGACGGGACTTCAGCTGCTTCGAAAAGGCCGGAGGCACAGCTGTCTCACCTGTCTGCGACATTACTGCCGCAGCATGGAGCCGATATATCCCAACGGTTGCCGCCCTGCCCGGAACAGACTATCTGGTCTTCACCATAACGGCCAACCGTTTCCTGCGCAATATGGTCCGGGCCATTGTCGGCACGATGATTGAGATAGGATGCGGTAAACACACACCGGAATGGATAAACGAGGTGCTTTCCTCAGGGAACCGCTGCATGGCAGGTCAGTCAGTCCCGGGACACGCCCTCTTCCTGACGGACATAGAATATCCTGAAGAAATATTTGAATACAATTTAATACAATAATTTACAACAAAAGTTCTATCATGCTCACATTATTGCAAGTCAACTCAGAAGTGCTTATACAGGAGGCTGCCGCTCCAGAGAAGATGTCCCTTATCAAGATGGCCGTCGCCGGAGGATGGCTGATGCTCGTCCTTCTGGCCCTCTCCATCATCGCCGTCTATATACTCGGCAGCCGCTGGTGGGCCATACGTCAGGCAACCAGGACAGACCCCCATTTCATGGACAACATACGGAGTCTGCTGCGTGAAGGAAAGAGCCAGGCCGCCCTGGCCCTGTGCCGCGAGACACGGTCACCTATCGCAAGGCTGATCGAGAAAGGCATCCGTATGCAGGGCCGTCCGCTCCAGGACATCCAGGCCGCCGTCGAGAATGTCGGCAACATCGAGGTATCCAAGATTGAGAAGGGATTGCCAATGCTGGCCACGGTGGCCGGAGGAGCGCCCATGGTAGGATTTCTGGGAACTGTCATAGGTATGATACAGGCTTTCTACAACATGGCCAGTGCAGGCAGCAATATAGACATCACGATGCTGTCCGACGGCATCTACACAGCCATGGTCACCACTGTAGGCGGACTCATCGTCGGCATCATCGCGTATTTCGGCTACAACTGGCTGACCGCCCGCATCGACGACCTTGTATTCAAGATGGACAGTGCTACTATCGCCCTGTTGGACATATTCAACGGTCAGGGCACTAATGACGGCAAGGAGGAGATCTGACAATGGCCATTAAAAGAAGAACCAAAGCGGAACCGGCGTTCTCGATGTCCTCGATGACGGACATCGTATTCCTGCTGCTTATATTTTTCCTGGTGACATCCACGATCATAAACCCCAATGCCCTCAAGCTGCTGCTGCCCAAGAGCACCAACCAGATATCCACAAAGGCCTCAGTAAGCGTATCCATAAAGCACTATCCCGAGCGCGGAACTTTCTCGTATCATATCAACGGAGACGAGACGCCTGTTCCTTTCAGCGATATAGAGCCCGACCTGCAACAACTGCTGCAGGACTCCGACGACCCTACATTCTCCATCTATGCCGACAAGACAGTGCCGATAGAGGAGGTCGTGAACCTGATGAACATTGCCAAGCGCAATAAATACAAAGTAATACTCGCCACATCCCCCGAATGATGAAAGGGAAATCCAGATACGCCGGCATAGTCCTCACGGCTGCCGTACACGCGGTACTGCTGGTGCTGCTTCTGAGCACGGACATCAACAGCACTCCTCCGGCACCTCCGGTGGACGGTATGCTCATTGAGTTTACCGAAGAAGACACACCCGAAACCGTGGAGGAAAAGCCTGTGCCCATTAGGACTGCCGTCGGGGTCGAGCCCAAAGCAGCAGAGGCAGACCCTACGGAAGACATACGTCTGGTGCAGAAATCCGAGGCTCAGGCTGTCGCCGAAGCAGAGAACATCAATGCCGAAGCGACCGTCGGAGAGGACGGAGACGTAGAAATCCCCGAGCCTCCCAGGGAGAAGCCTGTCAACAGGCGGGCACTTTTCCCCGGAATGGGCGAGGAAAAGGACAGTACGGCCCTGCATGTGGCTGAAAAAATAACCGAAAGACTATCGGCAGGCCATCCCGAGGGCAACACCGTAGAAGGCAACCCGGAGGGAATGCCCACGGCCAGGCTGGAGGGCCGCACAGTCATGGGCAACCTGCCGCTGCCCGAATACGATGTGGTAAAGTCCGGGACAGTGGTAGTGCGCATCCTCGTAGACCAGTACGGCACCGTCACCAACGCCGTTCCGGGCGTACAGGGCACCACAGTCCAGGACGCTACCCTGTGGGAGGCCGCCAGGCAGGCCGCCCTGAAGGCCAAGTTCAACATCAGCGCCTCGGCCCCTGCCGTTCAGGAAGGCACTATCTCCTACATATTCACTTTGAAATAGTCATTCGTAGCGCAGGCACTCTATCGGATCCAGCGCCGCCGCCCTGCGGGCCGGCACATACCCCGACAATATGCCCACCAGCATACACATGACGACAGAAAGCAGCATCCAGAGCCACGGTATGACGAACGAGGATTCCATTACTGCCGCAACGACATTGCCTACGATGATACCCAGAGCGATACCGATGACTCCTCCGGCCTCGCCTATGATGACCGATTCCAGCAGAAACTGGGACTGTATCTTCCTGGAAGAGGCCCCGAGAGCTTTCCGGGTGCCTATCTCACGGGTCCTCTCCTTGACGGAAACCAGCATGATGTTCATCAGTCCCACAGCAGCACCGGTTATGGTGATGAGCCCTATTATCACTGCAGCGGCGGTAAGCGTCCCCATCATCGAGTCCAGTTCCTCCACCACCGCCTCGCTCCTGGTTATACGGAAATCAGTATCGTCATACGGAGCAAGTCTTCTCACTGCACGGAACACCATCTCCGCTTCGGACGCGGCCACGTCCGGAGAGACACCCTCTCCCGGCATTATCCCTATCGTAAAATCAGGCGAGGGCACCTGGAAATTGGCCATGGCACTTGTGTACGGCACCAGTATTCCGTCATCCATACCTCCGTCAGCCGTATTGCCCATTGCCCCGGCCACTCCGATTACGATATACGCCACTCCCTGGACATGGACAGTCCTACCCACAGCAGAGCTCTCCCCAAACAGGGAGCGGGCCACATTGCCTCCCAGCACGCAGTAGAAGCGGCCGCCGCCCACATCCTCCACCGTCAGGTCACGGCCCTCACTTATCTCCAGCATACTGTACCTTATATATTGCTCGTCCGAGGCAACCACTTGCACGGTGGGGTTGGTCCTGCGCCTGCCTGACTCCGCCCTGACATTATCCGCCACCACTGTGTATATGGACACCGTTCCTGGCACCTTGTAATATTGCACGAACCGCTCTGCCTGAGCCCGGGATATCTGCCGGGGATTTCTTATCCTCCTCATGGACGAAGACACGGAATACTGCGAGCGTATATTGACGATCCCGGCGCCCATCCGCCCGTACGCATCCTGCAGAGTGGCGTCCATAGAATCCACCGCAGTAAGAATCCCCACAAGCGAAGTAATACCCAATGCTATAATCGCGATAGTCAGTGATGCCCTGAGCCTGTTGGACTTGACGGCTCTCAGGGCCGTATCCGCATTCTCCTTGAACAATGCGACGCGCCTGCTCATGCGCCTTTCTTTTCTCCTCTTCATAACTTCCTCACTCAATTAATGACGTAAAAATAGGAATTTATCTCCGATTGACATACCTTTGCGCGCAAATTTGAGAAAATAATCACATATGAGACCACGCATTAAGAGACCTTCCACCCGGGACGGGCATGAAGGCCAGCTGAGAGAATTCAGCACAACCGACAGTACACCCCGCAGAGAGGGCAATCGACATCCGGATAGAAAATTATCCGCTGACAACAGAGCCGGACAGCAAAGAAGCCGCTCAGGGCATGACAACAGGGCCGCATATGCCGGCAGACCGGAACGCGGCGTAAACAAAGCCGGGCGCAACAGCGGTTCTGGCAACAGCGGCAGGCCGGAACGCGGCAGAAAACCCGAGAGCGCCAAAAAGGCCGTAACGGACAGACGTTCCGCCAGCGGCAAGACAAGACCGGCCGTCAAAGACTTCCAGCATAAAGTGAGGACTACGCACAGCCGGCAGCCGCAAGTACCCGTACAGCCGGCCACAAAGGAAAATGACGGACTGGTACGCCTCAACAAGTTCATAGCCAACTCGGGTATCTGCTCCCGCAGGGAGGCCGACGAGTACATCACTGCAGGACTGGTCACCGTCAACGGCAACGTGGTCACTGAACTGGGCGTCAAAGTCAGGCCCGAGGAGGACGAAGTACGATTCAACGGAGAACGGCTCCGCGGAGAGAAGAAAGTCTATGTGCTGCTCAACAAGCCCAAGGACTTTGTCACCACCACAAGCGATCCGCACGCCGAAAAGAATGTAATGCAGCTCATCAGCCGGGACCTGTGCCCGGAGAGGATATTCCCGGTAGGACGTCTGGACCGGACCACCACAGGAGTCCTGCTGCTCACCAACGACGGAGAACTAGCCGAGAGACTGACACATCCCTCCTACCAGAAGAAGAAGATATACCAGGTTACCCTGGACAAGAACGTAAAACAGGAGGACATGAACAAGCTGGTGGAGGGCGTGTCCCTTGAGGACGGCCCCGCATACGCGGACGAGGTGGCCTACAACGGCGACGACCGCAGCGTGGTAGGCATAGAGATACATTCCGGCAGAAACCGTATAGTCAGACGTATGTTCGAGGCCCTCGGGTACAAGGTCCGCAAACTGGACCGCGTGTATTTCGCCGGTCTTACCAAGAAAAACCTGCGCCGCGGACAATGGAGATTCCTCAGTGACGAGGAGGCCACCATGCTCAAGCTCAACTTCTATGAGTAGCATCAGGCACCGCGCCGGATTCGTCAACATCATCGGCAACCCCAACGTGGGCAAATCCACACTGATGAACGCCCTCGTAGGCGAGAGGCTGTCCATCATCACCTCCAAGGCCCAGACCACCCGGCACAGGATTATGGGAATAGTCAACGGAGATGACTACCAGATAGTGTACTCCGACACCCCGGGCATCCTCAAGCCGGCCTATTCCCTGCAGGAGAGTATGATGGAGTACGTGGACACTGCCATCGGTGACGCCGACATCATCCTGTACGTGACCGATGTCGTGGAAAAGGGCGACAAGAACCGCAAGTACGTGGACAGGCTGGCCAAAGTGACCTGTCCCGTACTCATAGTCATCAACAAGATAGACCTGAGCGACCAGAATACCGTATCGGAACTGGCCGCGCAATGGGGCAAGGAGGTGCCTAACGCGGAGATATTCGCCGCCTCGGCCAAGGAGAAGTTCGGACTGGAACCGATATTCAGCCGTATACTTGAGCTGCTGCCCGAAGGAGAGCCGTGGTACGACAAGGACTTCTTCACCGACCGCAATCTGCGCTTTTTCGCCTCGGAGATCATCCGCGAGAAGATACTCACCAACTACGACAAGGAGATTCCGTACTGCACCGAAGTCACCATCGAGGAATTCAAGGAAAATGCAGACCGCTACGACATCAGGGCCGTAATCAACGTCATGCGCGACTCTCAGAAAGGCATCCTGATAGGCTCGCGCGGCGCGGCTCTGAAAAGTATCGGCACTCAGGCCCGCATCGACATGGAGGACTTTTTCCAAAAGAAAGTATTCCTCCAGCTGTACGTGAAAGTAGACCCGCACTGGCGCGACGACAAGCGCAAGCTGGCCGCCTTCGGCTATTGACGTACCGGAGTATTTTTCCGAAATATTTTATATTTTTGCCGTCAGGTAAACACTAAAAAGATGAGCAGAGAAGACGAAGAAATCGATGAGCCGGTGTTGGAAGAGACCGGAGACCCCTCCGGATCCGGTAAATTCGACAAGGTCATTTCCGACGGCACTAAAAAATACAAACTCTCAGGTATGTACCGGGAGTGGTTTCTGGATTATGCTTCGTACGTCATCCTGGAAAGAGCCGTCCCGCATATTGAGGACGGACTTAAACCAGTTCAGAGGAGGATTCTCCACGTAATGAAAATCATGGATGACGGCCGGCGCAACAAAGTGGCAAGTCTGGTCGGAGAGGCCATGAAATACCATCCACACGGTGACGCGTCCATCAAGGACGCTCTGGTACAGCTCGGACAGAAAGACCTGCTCATAGACTGCCAGGGCAACTGGGGCAACATCCTCACCGGAGACCCGGCCGCCGCAGGCAGGTACATCGAGGCCCGTCTGACACCCTTCGCCAACGAAGTCCTGTTCAATCCCAAACTTACAGACTGGGTCAACTCCTACGACGGCCGTAACAAGGAGCCGGTCAATCTGCCGGTGAAGTTTCCGCTACTGCTTGCCCAGGGATCCGAAGGTATCGCCGTAGGTCTGGCATGCAAGATTCTGCCGCATAACTTCAACGAACTGATAGACGCGTCCATAGCTGTCCTGCGCGGAGAAGATTTCTCACTTGAGCCTGATTTTCCTACCGGAGGATATGCAGACACGTCATCCTACAACCGGGGACTGCGCGGAGGCCGCGTAAGAGTGCGTGCCAATATACAGAAAGTCAATAAGAACACTCTGGTCATTTCTGAGATACCTTATGGCGTCACTACTGGGGACCTTATAGACTCCATACTGAAAGCCAACGAAAAAGGGAAGATCAAGATACGCAAGATAGACGACAACACCGCAGAGCAGGCCGAGATAGTCATCCAGCTGTACAACGACACCTCCCCGGACAAGACCATAGACGCCCTCTACGCCTGCACCGACTGCGAAATCAGCCTCTCGCCCAACACCTGCGTCATAAAGGACAAGAAGCCGCAGTTCCTGGGAGTGGACGACATTCTGCGCGACAACACCGAGCGCACCAAGGAACTGATACGCAAAGAACTGAAGATACGCCTGGAAGAAGTCGAGACCGAATGGCACTATACCTCGCTTGAGAAAATATTTTTCGAGAACAGGGTCTATAAAGTGCTGGAGAACGATGCCCGCACCTGGGAGAAACAGCTGGCAGAGGTCAAAGCTGCCATGTTGGAATTCCAGCACCTGCTGCGGAAGGAGATTACGGATGACGACATCCTGCGCCTGGTGGAGAAGCCCGTCAAGAAGATATCCAAGTTCGATATCAAGGCCGTGACCGACAAGATCAAGGCCATAGAGAAGAAAGAGGCCGAGCTGCGCTACAACCTGGAGCATCTGACAGAATACTGCATCAGCTATTTTACCGCCCTAAAGGAAAAATACGGCAACCTTCATCCACGCAGGACCAAAATCACCTCCTTCGAGAACATCGAGGTGTCCAAAGTCGTGGCCTCCAACGCCAAGCTCTACATCAACCGCTCAGAAGGCTTCATCGGCACATCCGCCAAGAAGATTGAGGAGGCCGAATACATCTGCGACTGCTCCGACATAGACGAGATCATCGTCTTCCTGAAGGACGGACGGTACACACTCCGCAAGATCACTGACAAGCAGTTCGTGGAGAAAAACATCATGCATGCGGCCGTGTTCAAGCGCGGAGACATCCGGACTGTCTACAATGCGATATACCGGGACGGAAAGGACGGCTACATGTACGCCAAGCGCTTCTCCGTGCCCAGCATCATCCGCGACCGCTGGTACGACCTCACCAAAGGCACTCCCGGATCTATGGTATTCTGGTTCACAGCCAACCCCAACGGAGAGGCCGAGACCGTAAAGATATACCTCCGCAACCGCCAGAAACTCAAAAAGCTGATCCTGGATTTCGATTTCGCCGCACTGGCCATCAAGGGCCGAGGCTCGATGGGCAACATAGTCACCAAGCATCCGGTCCAGAAGATTCTTCTCAAAGCCTCCGGCATATCCACCATCGGCGGCAAGCAGATGTGGTTCGACCACGACATCGACCGTCTCAACGAGGACGGGCGCGGAGAGCTGCTCGGTGAGTTCAGGGGCGACGAGCATATCCTGGCCATCTGCAGAGACGGCTCGTTCTATACCACGAGCCTGGACCTGAGCACCAGGTTCCAGGGCGACCTGCTGAAAGTGGAGAAATTTGACCCGGAGAAGATATACACGGCCATATACTGGGACAAGGCCTCGGGCTACTACTACATCAAGCGTTTCTGTTTCGAGTTGAGCGACAACACCTCGCAGAATTTCATACCTGTCGATGACGGAGCCCGTCTGATAGACGTATCCGATGACCTCTGGCCGTCAGTCAAGATAGAATTCATACCCTCCGGAGCCAAGCCAAAGGAACCGGTTCTCGTCGACGCAGATGAGTTTATCGGTGTCAAGAGCTTCAGAGCAAAGGGCAAGAGAGCCGGAGAGAAGATAGCCTCCATCGCGTTCGGTGAACCGCTGATTAAAGAAGCCGATGAAGAGGAAGAAGAACTGATATACTCCCTGGACATCCCTGAAGAGGACTCCGACACTGAAAACCAGGCTGATTCCGACAGTACAACGGCTGCAACCGCAGTTGGAAAGACCTCCGGCCATCCTGCATCCGAACACTTGACCTTTGAAGACAACGGCCACACAGCTACTTCTGCAGGTGACCGCATAGCCGGTGCAAAGGACAGTCATGACGGAAAAGACAGCCAGACCGATGACTCCGGTCACAGAGCCGGCGAGGTCGTCGAACTTAACATCGACCTTCCACAGCCCAACAGCAACACAGACTACCATGACGATGATGAACCCACCCTGTTTTAGTCGCCCGAGGGGAAAGTGTACCGTTTTTCCACAGATTCTGGGCACTTTCCGCCAGGCTTTTCTCACCACCCCCATTGAGATGCCTCTACAAGCCACATCGGCCGTCTTCTCTTCGGGGAAAGTGAACCATTTTCCAACAAAAACAGTACACTTTCCGGTATGATTATTTCCCTTATAGGTTTTATGGCAGCCGGCAAGACTACTATGGGCCGGGAACTCTCAGCCAGGCTGGGTGCGCCACTGATCGATACTGACGCGTACATCGAAGAAAGAGAGGGCAAGACCATCTCCGAGATTTTCGCGGCCGAAGGAGAGTCCGGTTTCCGCCGCATCGAGGCTGAATGCCTGGAGGACATCCTGGAAGAGCATATATCGCAGCATCCCGAGACTCTGGAAGACATGACGCGCTGCACGCTGGTACTGTCCCTGGGCGGCGGCATCGTCACCACCCAGGGCTGCCGGGACCTGATATCCCGCTTCACCTGGTGCGTCTACGTAAAGGCCGACATAGACACCCTGTTTGACCGCCTTTCAAAAGATACAGGAGGCCGCACCTTACTTGAAAACCGTGGCGGCGTCCCCCTCCGTCAGGTCATCGAACGCCTCTACAAAGAGCGCGAGCCATTCTACGAGGCCCTTGCCCGCACCACAGTCTGACCTCCTGCCAAGCCGCTCTTCATTTAGCATCCAGACACACAATGCCGCCAATGCATAGCCATAGCCTCATTACACATCAACTACATGACAAAGCTTTTCCAACGCAATGCGGCATCATCAATATGACAAGACACCTTTTCCGTGATGCTGTACTCTTACCATAGAGCACGTCCCATTCTGACAATAGCTTGACAATTATCAATTACAATAACCCAACTTGCCCTATGGCCGTTTTTCACAAACCATAGGGCACCAACCGTTTTCACATATCCTTACTAATCAATGTATTACCAAAAAACCAACGGCTTCATACTTTTCCACTACATACACAACTCAGAGCGAATACCGCAGGCAAGCATACAATTTAGAAACCCTGTATCTCGTCCCGAAGAGACCAGTACGCAGAATACCAGCTGCTGCGCCACGACAAGTCACCGTTGAATCTATTGACGCAGGACAATTTTCTTAAAGTTCGTCAAACCCGACATCTGACAACGATTCAAAAATTTCGCTCTGATAATATTCTATAGAGACATATCTCCTATATTCCCCTCCGGCTGACTCATTACGTTTATTGGAAAGAATAATCGCCATGTCATTCCTTCCAATATAAACAACACTTCTTCCATTACCACTTTGTTGCTCTTCATGAGAGCCATATTTTGCATCCAAATTCGCTTTATACAGATCATATGTCTGTTCTGCTGCTTTCCTCTCATCCTCATATCCATAACCATCCTCCAGACTATTATAAGCGGTAACACCGTATAGCTCACCATCTTCCGTCAAGCTAAAATTCCCATAGTCCCAAGTATTTCCGGCAAATATCAAATCTGTGAATATGACTGTTTTTCCATATGGATTGTATTCTTCCTTCAAATACTCTCCCCTATATCCGACTGCTGATTTTATTGTTCCGGTTGTTTGTATAGACCCCATTGTCAGACCAAAGAATGTATCCTGAATAACTGGGTACGCAGCCACATAGCTGTCTATAAGTATCGCCATTAGGGATATGTATGACACTTCTATCGCGGTTATCGTATCATTGTCTGTATATTTGTCCAATCTTAATCCAACTCCATTGTTGATATTAAGCAATCTGGACAAACCGACCTGACCTTCTATCGGAAACTCAGAGAGTTTCCCGTATTTATCCATCAAAATAGTTTTTAAACTATCATATATTCCATTGAGTGTTTGCCCTTCATTTATATTCTCATTCGTAAAAGTAAAGGCAACGCCACCGAATGTACCGTGCTCAAGACTCATCAGCACCATTGTTGGATAATGTTGGGCATCATAGGTAACATTCTCAAAGACATATCCGTTATACATTGTTGTCCCCATCTGAATTGGATCCGTTTCCTGAATAAACGTTCCCTTATCACCTACCGAATCTATCATTTGCTCAATGGTATATACTTCATCAAATTTTAGTCCGAAGAAACTATTAGGAATGGATTGTTGCGCATTGCCGACTAAAGAACCCAAAACAAAAATCATCACAAATATTACGTGTTTCATAGCATTGAATATTATTAGTTAAACATTATCGCAATGTAGCAAGACGGCAAACGCTTGACCTATAAGAAAAGCGTGGATATGTTTGCTGTTGAGAGGTACGACCAAGCACCTGTACAGACACAAATATACCCACGCCAATGCGTGAGCATTTGGTCTATTGTGCTGTCTGTAAGAATTATTTGGTCGTTTTCTCAACAAGACAATAGCCTAATGCCATCTATGTAACCCAACTCACAGTTGGATAAGAACAAAGATAACTTATTTTCTGTAATTTTCCATATAGACAACGGATGTTCTATCGAAAACGTTTACTTTCGTTTCATAATTTTCGCCGGCAATGCTTGTCACAGCCAGAACAGAGGCGTCGTGTTGACATCGATGGCTGTGGTTGCCGGATAATACGTCTGGATGGCCGGCCGTGCGCGCTTTAATGCGGAACAGGGCGACGGTCTGTTTTGAGTTTCAGCCAGGTCCACTTGTGCCACAATGTCTCCAGCGGGCCCTGTCTGTGGCGTGACAGCCACCATCTGCTCAGCAGCACCTGCAGCAGGAATACGGCTACGCCGATGAGCAGGCTGACCGTGTATCCGCAGTACGGGGCGAGGTTGAGGCCGATGGGGAAATATATCAGCGCTCCGATTACGGACTGGCAGATGTAGTTGGTCAGGCTCATGCGGCCGTACCAGCGCAGGCCGGAAACTGTCTTGCGGAACCTGTCGCTGAATCTGTACGAGAGCACGAAGGCGGATACCAGCACGAGGGTGAAAGCCAGTTTCTGCCACATGTCGAGAGCCGTGCCTACGGACTGGGCGGCTGTGCCCGGAGTCTGCATCGCCAGTTCCTTCAGGGTGTAGAGAGGTGCGAATGCTACGGCGGCGGTTGCGAGGATGATGGTCCATGTGCGGGTGCTGTCCCTATCGCCGCCGTTGTCGCTGAACATCCGCTTGCGCCCGAGCCAGTGCCCTAAAAGGAAAAGCCCGGCGGTCTGGACGAACCGGTCGGCATTGACAGCCCAGAGGAGGCTCGCCTTCTGCCCCAAGGTGACGTTTCCTAAGAAAAATGCCCCGCCTCCCCGGCCTTCGTATATTCGGCCGCCTCCGCGTACATCTCCGATACGTGCAGGTCCGGCAAGGTGTGCCCGGGGTTGATCAGTGCGGCGATGCAGTGGAACCACTCTACGGGCTGGAGCAGGAAGATGACGGCGGTGATGAGGATGGCCCTGTCGCTCCAGTTGCGCGTGAGCAGCAGCACGATGCTGACCACCGCGAAGAGCATCAGCACATCGCCTGCGGGAAAGAATGCCGCGTTGAGTGTCGCGAATACGGCCAGCATCAGCATCCTCCACAGAAATCTCCAGCCGAAATCCTTCCCTTCCCTTCTCTTTTCTGCCTGTCATTCTGAAGGAAAAATGTCAGACCGAAGAGCAGGGCGAAAATGGCGTAGGCCTTCCCCGCGAAAAGGGAGAAGGTCCCGTCCAGCACTATCCGGTCAAGCGTAGCGAGCCATGCCGGTGGGTCCGTCGGATACACCGGGTAGATAAAATGCTCCAGGTTGTGGACCAGCACAATGGCCATGACTGCGAATCCCCTCAGAGCATCAACCGACTCAATCCGGGCACAATTGTTCAAGGACTGTTTCATAATTTTGCAAAGATAATCATCGGATGTCCAGCATGTCCCGCAACTCTTCCAAAGTGATGGCCCGGCCTGAGCCCTGGCCTTCGAGGATAGCGTCGGCCAGGTCCCGTTTGGTCTTGTGGAGACGGAGAATCTTCTCCTCGATTGTGTGCTCCGAGATCAGATGGTAGACGGTGACGTTCTGCTGCTGGCCGATGCGGTGGGCGCGGTCCGTGGCCTGCTGCTCTACGGCGGGATTCCACCAGGGATCGAGGTGTATGACGTAGTTGGCACCGGTCAGGTTGAGACCCAGTCCTCCGGCCTTGAGGCTGATCAGGAAGATGTTGCGCTCGCCTTTCTGAAATGCGCCGACCATCTCCGCCCGTCTGGCCACCGGTACGCTCCCGTCCAGATAGAAATATTCCGTACCCATGGCGTCGAGCTCCCCGCACACCCGTTTCAGGTAACTTGTGAACTGGCTGAATACCAGTATGCGGTTGCCGCCAGAGAGTATCTCGGAGGCCAGCTCCATGAAAGCCTCGGTCTTGGAGGAACGTTCCAGGCCGGAGTTTCCGGTCAGGGCCGGATCGCAGGCTGCCATGCGCAGGCGGGTGATGTCCGAGAGGATGTTGACGGATACTTTGTCGGAACTTTCCACGGCTTTCCGGGCACGCTCGCGCATGAGCTCGTATCCGGTCCGCTCAGAGTCGGACAGGACGATGCGCCGGATAATGTCGGTCTTTTCCGGCAGTTCCTCTGCCACTTCGGACTTGGTCCGGCGCAGGATAAACGGGGATATGATACGGCGCAGCTGCTGCCGGCGCATCTGGGAGTCCTCTTCTGACGCGGTGTTGATGAAGCGTTCTGCGAAGTGCTGATAGCTGCCCAGCAGACCGGGATTGAGGAACTGGAAGAGACTCCACAGTTCTCCAAGGTAGTTCTGAACCGGAGTTCCGGTGAGTGTCAGGCGGCTCCGGGCGTGCAGGGACATGGCGGCAGCGGCAGTGGTGGAACTGCGGTTCTTGATGGTGTGGGCTTCGTCCAGGCAGACGGTGTTCCATCTGATGGCGGACAGAGCCTCCCGTTCAGTGGCCAGCAGTCTGTAAGAGGTCAGGACAATATCTCCGGCTACTGCGTTCTCCAGCAGGGCAGAGCGGTCATCGGCGGAGTTGAGGATCCTGACATTCAGTCCCGGGGCGAAGCGGGCGAGCTCGCTGCTCCAGTTGAGGACGACAGAAGCGGGGGCCACTACCAAGGACGGGCCTTCAGCAGCCTTGTACAGGAGAAATGCGATGGCCTGTACCGTCTTGCCCAGTCCCATATCATCGGCCAGACAGCCTCCGGCACCCCAATGGTCCAGGCGGACCATCCACCGGAAGCCGTCAGCCTGGTAGTCGCGGAGTACGGCCTGCAGTCCGGACGGTATATCCGGCTGAAGTCCGGCGGCCTCCCTCATCGCCTTTTCCAACTTTTCGGGTCCTCCGTCGGAGGAAACGGCCATGCCCGAGCGGTGCAGGACAGATGCCAGCTGTCCTATCTGCAGGAGCGGGATACGGCTGCCTTTGCCGGAAGCCTGTTGCGATACGGCCTCGATTTTCCTCAGTTGCGACAGCAGGGACTCGGACAGTACCATGTACTCGTCATCTCCCAACCGGACGTATCTGCCGCCCACGGCCCCTGAGGCCACTGCCCGCATCAGGTCGTTGAGGGACAGGAGGCTGCCGTCACTCAGAGTTGCCTCTCCTTCGGCCTCGAACCATTTCTCCCCGGAGGTGAAATTGATACTGATCTGCCGTGAGACCAGTGTTCCCTTGATTCTCAGACTCTTGCCTTCCGGCCATTCAGCGCAGAAGTCCTCCTTCCGTTCCTGTATGAACTCCAGCAGGGAAAGGAGACCGGCGGTGTCAAGTACGTATGAGGAGTTCTCATCATTCTGGTCGAGTCCCAGTTCATTTTCCAGAAAATCGGAAACCTCCCGCAAGTTGTCTCTTTCACCCCTGATATTGCGCGTGAGTCTGTACCGCTGTTCTCCTGCCGTGTCGTTGTAAGTGCGTTCTCCTCTGCCGGGGTAGAATGAGCGGGTGCTGCCCTCCAGCGGGTAAATCAGCAGGTTTGCGTGGTAACGGTCCTTGTCTGGAATCAGTCTGACGGTCAGACGGCATTGCCCGTCTTTCCATATGGCCCCGCCGCTTTCCCCACTGAACGGCGTGCGTACTTCCAAGATATTTTCCAGTTTGATCATCAGCTCCTTCAGTGCTCCTGCCGCGGACTTGGGGTAGTGCGTTATCTGCATCAGGCTCTCGATAACGGCTTTCTGCTGTTTGTCGATACGGACTGTCACGTAATGGGTGCTGTTCTTCATGATGACTCCGGCAGTTTTCGCATGGCCGTGGAAGACAGGGATGTTGGTACTCAGGGCATATCCGGCCGAATCCTCCTTCAGGCATAGATACGGCTTCTCTTCCTCGATGCTGACCTGCTGATTGTCGCTGCTGTCCAGAAAGACTCTCGGGCATCCGGCCAGATAAGGCAATATCTCCTCGTGGGAGTAGCAGCTGCTTGGGTAGTCCATGGCGGAGGCGACAGTATGGTCGATTTCGTCCATATACGGCAGTTCCTTGTCCATGAAACTGCCCGCGCTTACGTTTCTGGGGGAGCTCCATCGGCCGCTCTTGAGCCACTCCTGCATCATGATACGGACATTGTAACGGTTGACGACATAGCAGATGCGCTGTTGCCGGACGGTCTGTCCGCCTTTTGCCTGCACTCTGTCCAGTCCGGAGGACACTTCTGTCAGAAGATATTCCCACGGCTCCTTGGTGTTTATGGATGAGAACAGGGGCTCGCCTCCGAAAATCCCGCGCAGCCGGTCCCGGTCGGGTACCTCCATGAACGGACTCAGCTCGTAGCGCAACAGGGCGCACTTGGGCGGGTGGACAGCACCGGCATCCTTGAAGATGTTCCCAAGCGGGACTTTAAGGCATCCTGCCAGCAGCATGGCGAAGGAGTTGTCAGCGGGGGTTCCGTAACGCCTTGCTCCGCGGACAGCGTATTCGATCATGTCGCTGCGATGCATTGTCGTACTGCCGATATATTCGGCGGCGGTGAATGCGGCGTTCAGTTCAGGGAGGTTCCCGGATTTGCTCTTGTTGAGGAACTGTGAGACTTTCTTCCGGGTCTCTTCGGTGTCCGCCATCTTGTATGCCGCAATCAGCAGCAGGCTCAGTATCGGGGTATAGTACAGATTCTTGTCCTTGCAGAGCTTGTTGCGCATCTTCAGGGACTCGGAAAACAGGCGCAGACTCAGGTCGATATCCCTGCTGTAGAGTGCTTCGACGGCATCGGCTGCCTTGGACCAGAAGCTGCCGTTGTGGTATGCCGTCCCGGGGGCGGTACCGCAGAATATGTAACGGTACAGGCCGGTCATGTCCAGGAGCATGCACGTGCCGTCATTCCAGAATAGGCTTTTTGCGGCATACATGCCCGTCAGCAGCTGGTCGAGATCGGAAAACTGCTGTTCATCCAGTGTGTCGTAATCCAGGCCGGTCTCAAGGAATACCTGCACCATTTGGGCGAAATTCTTGTCATCGAGAGACAGCACTCCTTTTTTGAATGCAGTGACGTGCCATACATTCAAGAATACCGAATATTCCTGAGAAGGCGGCAGTATCATCATGTCCCACCTGACATGGTCCTCCATGCCGTCAAAGATGTACCGGGCGGTCTCCCACATCCACTCGCCGTAATTTGTCCTCCGCGAACCGATATTCCCGAACTCCGTAATCAGTCCTGGATGGAATTTCATCAGCCTGAACGCCGTGGGAAAGAACAGCCGGCCCCGCAACTCTGTTTTTGTACCGTACGTGCTGAAATCATAATTTTCTATAAGCCAGCCATCCCTGATCAGACTTCTGACTTGCTTAGAGAGCTTGCTGAAATTGAGGCTGTAGTGATTTGCGTATTTCCTCAAATTGTAATCGCTGATGTCTCCGCCGCTGAATGCGCAGAAGTACAGTATCCTGGCAATGTCGTCTTGTATCCCGGTGACCAGCGGTCTCAGTTGCAGGAGGTATTCTTCGGAAGTCATGTGTCATGCATTTAAGTGCAAAGGTAATGATTATTTGTAAACAGGGGAGCGGTGTGTTTTTGCATATTTCAGATAATTAGCGACTTTCGTGTATTGCGTGATCTTTTCGGGCTGTTGTAAGGGGGTGAAAAGATCGGGGGGGGTGTTTTGTATAGACCTGAGTGTTAGCGTCTTGTAAAAATGAAGTGCGGCACTTGCTTCGGTCGGATATTCCGTTCGTTGCCGGGCCTTCCGTTCATCGTCGGGTTTCCGTTCATTGCCGGCCGGTCGGGCCGCCCGATGGCTTACGGATTGAGCATGATGGTGTTGACAGTGCGTCCGCAGGAGGGGCCTTCGCGGCGGGCGGAGAAGAAGCCGGGATGGGTGTAGGTGTCGATGCCGGCGGTGAGGATGTGGCTGTCGGGGACACCGGCACGGATGAGTGTCAGGCGGACGGCTTCCCACAGGTCGATGTGCAGGCCGCCCTGCATGGTTCCGGGTATCTTTGGCCCACGGTCGGAGATAACCGGTCTGTCGGAGGAGTCTGTTCCGAGGAGTCCGGCTTCCGGAAAGCCTGCGTCGAGGAAGGCCCGTACGACTTCTGGCCCGACCTGGAAGCTGTCAGGACCTATGCCGGGACCGATTACCGCCAGGATGTCGGCGGAGCGGGTGCCGAACTCCCCGGACATTGCGGCCAGGGTCTTCGCCGCGATTTTCAGCACAGTGCCCTTCCAGCCGGAATGTACTGCCGCCACTGCCCGATGCACCGGGTCATACATCAGCACGGGGATGCAGTCGGCGGTCCTGGCGCCGACTGCCAATCCCGGCACATCGGTTATCAGCGCATCAAAGCCTTCGAGGTCTTCCCGCGTGAGAGCCGCCGAGCGGACAACGGCCACCCGGTCCCCGTGCACCTGATGCGCCTGTACCACAGGCATCGGAAGCACGGCGTCCCTGAGCGGGGAGAATGCCGTCACGTCCGGGCTGATGCCGTAGCGCAGGAAGCCGGACAGGCTGTTGGACTTTATGCTGCTGATATTCATGCTGATGTCGTTAAATTGTGCTGATTGGCTGTATTGCATTTACGTTTGCTTTGCTGCATGGCTCCCAACGAGAATTAATTGAAGGGCTCAAAATATATGTTGTCTTGTATGCTCATTTTGTCTGTGTTTCCAATGTTTTCAATACAACCCATTTACCATGTTTCCTGCCATCCTCACGTTTTAACCAGCCACGTTTTTTTAGAGCACGTATGTGATTATATACAGAAGTTTCTCCCATACCCAAATTATCTGAAATAAATGTGTAAGTAGCATTGGGATTTACAGACAAAAGTTGTAGGAGATTTCGCTCCGTATCAGTTAAATTTTCCTTTTCCTCACTCTTTTCCTCACCATTTATATTGCTGGTATTACGTGAATTATCATTTCTGCCTCCGCTTTCCTCACTCTTTTCCTCATTTACATCTTCATTTGAAGATGACGATATATGCTCGATGACCATAAAGGCAGTACCAAGGTTCAGACTGAACTCAGGTTTACCGTTGCCGTTTTCTTTGAGTTCTTCTTCTACACGAAGCACTCCACGGCTGAAACGATTGACAAATCCAAGTACTTTCATAGCCTCAGCACCGATAATCCGATAGCCAAAATGCACAGATAGTCTGCCCGAACTTATCGGTGTTGGTGGTCGAGATGGTACGTTCTACGCTGTCGTTCTCCAAATCCCGCAACAATGTCTGTATTTTTTCTGTCGTTATCGCCATTATTCGTTAATATTTATGTGTTTTATTGCGAGGCTTGTTATTTCTTTCGGTACTTTTGATTACTGGCGTTAGGGTTATCAGGATTTGTCATTTCCAAATATCCGGCTTCAACCAATGATGTTACATATTTTTCTCTGTTTTTGGTGTGCGAAGAAACTCCTACACGGTTTAAAATCTCTTTAGCACTTCTTGGAACGCTGCAAAATTGAATTATATCTTTTTCTTTATTGGTTAATTTCCTCCGTTGAGGACTAGTGTCTAAGTCAGTGTCAAGGTTTGTCCTGATGGTGTCTAAGTCAGTGTCAGGATTTGCCTGGATAGTGTCTAAGTTTCCCTTTCTGGCTATCGTAATCAGAAACTCATGTGTCCTTTCATCATTCTTGAACTGCACCTTGCTCATTTCGCCACGGTCTCTGAGTTGTAATATATCTTCTGTTGTCATAATAATCAATTCTGGATTAGATGTGCCGCATAAACCCACGCCTGGTCATTGCCGCTGTATGGGGCTTTTAATGTCCGTCTCCATCTTGCGTCTGTAAATTCTGAATTTACTGCAAAGTAACATAAAAATCCGGATAGACAATCGTAGATTCACGTGGATTCACGAATAAAATATTTGCATCTGAAACCTACTTTTGAGAAAGTTTTGGAAGCGGCTGTGCAGTCCGAAAAAATCGCCCTCGATTTACAACGTATTACAAAGCGAAGTGCACATTTGACCGTTTTTAAAATGCCCAAATGTGCAGCACAAAACATAATGCATTGATAATCAGATACGGCCTTCACACCACAGCCGTCACCCACCGCTCCCGCGGCACTTAAGGGGAAGGATGCGAGGGGCTACTGGTGCAGGGCGGCGATGGCGCGGCGGATTATTGACTCGTCACTATGGACCACCGCCTCTTCTTTCGCAATGCCGCCGAGAACTCTCATGCCTGACTTGTGACGGACAGTGGCGGAAAAATGCAGTTCACTGACTCCGGTCAGCATCGCAAGCTCCCGGATATTATCGGGGTTGATACCGGAGCCCGGCATGATTGTCAGAGGCTTGCGGGCACTGCCTGTACGGTTGGCCATCATAGCCTGCATCCGGGCAATTGTCTCACGGCCTTCCCATGCAGTCGGACAGCCGCCGGAAGTCAGCACACGGTCATAACCGAGCGAGGCCACTTCCTCAAGCGCGTCGAAGATATTGTCCGCGCAGTCTATCGCACGGTGAAACGTAGTCGAAAGGCCATGCCTGCGTGCCTCCTTCAGCCATTCCGCAGCCGCAGTCCTGTCCACTTTCGCATCAGCAGTCAATGCTCCCACCACGACACCCTGCACACCGGCCTGGGCACAAAGGGCGATATCTCTCGTGACTGTCTCCACCTCATAGGACGAATACAGGAAATCACCTGATCTCGGGCGGACCAGCACATTGACAGCAATAGCAAGCGCGGCCCTTACTCCTTGAATCAGCCCGAAGGAAGGCGTAACCCCTCCGGCATCCAGTTCGGAACACAGTTCTATTCTCGCGGCACCTCCTCTCTGGGCCGCCAGTGCGCTCTCATAAGACGGAGCGCATATCTCTATCGTATAATCCAGCATCACCTATTGTTTTATGCGCAAAAATACGCAGAAGCCGAGAGCAATGCAAATGAACTTGTTTATTTGCACTGCCGAGGCGTGAACAGTATTAATGACGAAGTCAAAAATAGGCGTAAGCCGAGCGCAGCGCAAATTTATTTGCGTTGCCGGGGCGCATGACGAAGTCAGACGCCGCTCGCTTGTCAATCCATTCCGAAGAGACTTTCGAGCTTTGCCACAAGCTCATCACCATGCAGATTCTTCGCAACGATATCCCCGGTTGAGGCATCTATGAGATAATTCCACGGCACACCAAGCATACCGTACTCCGCCCAGACTTTACTGGAACGGGGACCGTCCGGGCACTCGGCCATGACATTGGCCCACGTCATGCCGTAATTCTCCACGGTATTGCTCCAGCTCTCCCTGTTACCGTCGAATGACATACCATAGATCTCAAACCCATTGTCTCTGAAACGGGCATACTGACTGACCAGATTCGGAATCTCCTCACGGCACGGAGCGCACCATGATGCCCACATGTCCAGAAGCACGTACCTTACGCCATGCCGCTCTACCACATCACTCAGCCGTACCTCATTGCCCTGGAGGTCCACCCCCTCGATATCCCAGTACGGCATCCCCACATCGGCCCTGACAGCCTCCAGTGTCTCCTTTATCTCCAGATATAACGGATGCTCCCTGAGAGATTCTGGAAACAAGGCCATCAAGGCCTCCATCTCAGGCTTGGAGTAAGAAATCAGCATCGTCTCCATAATCGTAAGCCCCAAAAGATTGAGATTACCGCGTACTATATCGGCCTCGTCCTCATACTCACCCACATCACCGGAGGCCAGCCGCATATAAAGATCGTTGAGCGGAGTGCCCTGAGCCATGAACATCTCATAATCCGCATCATATACGGCAGTCACCGTGCCAGGTTCGATAAAGATCACGTCACTCATCTGCCATAAGTCGTTGGCCGTAGAGGAAGTGCCCATGTACAGCAGTCCCAAACCGCAGCCCGGGTTGTCCGTCTCTATCCTGAACGCAGAACCCTCTATCCTTGCAGAGTCAAGCGCACCGTATTCACCAGTGCCTTCCATCAGAAACATCCAGTGCCCGTCCACCAGAGACTCGTCCGCACCCTCTATCACACACTTGCCACCGGAATTACAGGAGAAAAGAAGAGCGGCCATACCAAGAGCCGCTAAATACGCAACGTTCCTCATAACTGTCAGATTTTATATAACACTGCAAAATTAGGAAAAACGCCCGATTTTACACCAAAAAATGTAAAGTCGGGCGTCTAATTTGCAAAGCACTGAAAATCAATGCCCACTGCGGAGAGGGAGGGATTCGAACCCCCGGACGCTTTCACGTCAACAGTTTTCAAGACTGCCGTAATCGACCACTCTACCACCTCTCCAATCCAATATGCTATATCTATTCTTTCAAAAGGAGCGCAAAGATAAGTATAATTTTCCAACCTACCAAATTACAGTTCATGATTGGCATGATTGACACTGTACTCCATGCGACAGCAACCGGGAGCGGTCTACTTGGAGAGCTCATGCGTCTGGAAATACTTCCACTTGAAAATCAGCAGGTACAGGGCACCTACAGTCACGCAGCTGTCAGCAATGTTGAAGATGGGACGGAAAAATATCAGCGAATCCCCGCCCTTGCCCGGAACCCAGTCCGGCCATGTGGTATTGATTATCGGGAAATACAGCATATCCACCACCTTCCCCAAGCCGAAAGGCGCGTAGCCTTCCCCGTACGGGACCAGCCCGGCCACATCGGAATAAGTGGAGGCCTCGAATATCCGACCGTAGAACATGCAGTCAATCAGATTGCCCACCGCTCCCGTCATGATAGCGGCCAGCCCCAGCAGGACTCCGAGCGGAGCGTCCTTCTTACGCAGAAGATGACGTATATAGATAAGCAGCAGCACGGACAGTATCAGGCGGAAGGATGTCAGAATATACTTGCCGATATCACCGCCAAAGGACATTCCGAAAGCCATGCCCTCGTTCTCAATGAAAAGTATCTGGAACCAGTTGCCAAACACTGATATAGACTCTCCGAGATGCATATTCGTCTTAACCAGGACTTTCGTGACCTGGTCCACTACAAGAAGAACGACCGTGAGCGCTATGACAATGCCTGCCTTCTTACCCTTGGAAAGCCTCATTACTTCTTGGAGTTAAGTTTGGCCTCAACGCTGAGCGTAGCATGAGGCACCAGTTTGAGCCTCTCCTTTGGAATCAGCTTTCCTGTCGCACGGCAGATACCGTATGTCTTGTTCTCAATCCTTACAAGAGCCGCCTCAAGCGAGTTGATAAACTTAAGCTGCCTCTGGGCCAGCTGCCCCGACTCTTCTTTCGACAGAGCAGAGGCGCCTTCCTCCAGGACCTTGAATGTGGGAGATGTATCCTCAGTATCATTGCTGGTACTGTGAGTAATCGCAGACCTGAGCTGTTCGTAGTCATCCCTTGCCTTTTCGAGCTTCTTCAGAATGATCTCTTTGAATTCCTGCAGCTCCTCATCGCTGTAACGTACCTTCTCGAGTACTTCATTCTTGTTATCGTCAGTGTTGTCCATAGCTGAAAAGTTTTAAATATTACTTTGTAAAATTAATCATTTTTTGCAAATAATCAATACCTGACCTTGTCCGGATTGGATCCCCACAGCAGGAAAGGCCGCAGTCCCTCCTCCGGGAGAAGCTGGATAAAAGGCAGTTTCCTCTCATCAAGCGGCTTCGCGACTTCCACATATATCATGTCGTCATCGAAACCGGCAGCCGCAGCGTCTCCCCTTCCGGCGGCATAGTACACTCTTGAGATATGCGCCCAGTAGCAGGCGGCCAGACACATGGGACACGGCTCGCAACTGGTATAGAGCTCGCACCCCGAGAGGTCGAACGTACCAAGCACGGCACAGGAGCGGCGTATGGCGTTGACCTCGGCGTGGGCAGTGGGGTCATTATCCACAGTAACGGTATTGGAGCCTTCGGCCACTACTTTACCGTCCTTGACAATCACCGCACCGAAAGGGCCGCCGTTGCCCGAGGCGGCATTTTCCTCAGCCAGTCTGATTGCCCTGCGCATATGGTCATTCGCCGTCATTATCTTTCAAGTCTCATCATTATCTTCCTGTCATCCAGCCACTCCACTTCTACAGCACCAGCGACTGAATCCTGCAGCACTATTTCCCTGGCCAGAGTCTGAGAGGCGATGTAGTCCCGGAATCCCTGTACAGCCTCGGCCACCTCCGGCAGATTCTCAATATATGCGGTTATCTTGTCAGTCACCTCAAAGCCGCTGTCCTTACGCAGGTTCTGGATCCTATTGACAAGCTCACGGGCCACACCCTCGTTGCGGAGTTCCGGAGTAACGGTGATATCGAGGGCGATGGTCAGCCTGCCCTCTGTAGCCACCAGTCTTCCTGGCATATCCTCCGAAGACACCTCATAGTCGGACGGTTCCAGGCTAACATCGCCTGAGGGCAGATGCAGGCAATAGGCAATGCCCTGAAGGCCGGCCTGCTCCACTGCTGATATATCCGACTGGGACAATGCCCCGAACGAGGCCGCAATCTCCTTCATCTGCTTGCCGTAACGCTTGCCGAGAGTCTTGAAATTGGGCTTTATCTTCTTGGTGATGAGTCCGGTGGTGTCCTTTATATATTCCACATCCTTGACATTGACCTCGCTCAGCACGAGAGTACGGACCTTCTCAAACTGTTCCTCCACCTTGGGATCCAGTACGGGTATTATCATGCGCGACAGAGGCTGGCGGACCTTGATGTTGACCTTGCGGCGCAGGGCCAGCACCATTGAGGATGACTTCTGAGCCAGAGCCATACGGGCCTCGAGATCGGAGTCGATGCACGAAGGGTCACACTCAGGCATGGGCATCATGTGTACGGACTCCACATCATGACGGGAAGTACCTGCATTAAGGTCGCAGAACAGACGGTCCATATAGAAAGGCGCTATGGGAGCGGCCAGTACGGCTACAGTCTCCAACGCACTGTACAGAGTCTGATAAGCCGCAGTCTTGTCCTCGTCCATCTTCCCGCCCCAGAAACGCTTACGGTTCAAGCGGACATACCAGTTGCTGAGGTTGTCGCAGACGAAGTCCTGAATCAATCTGCCGGCCCCGGTGATATCGTAATCCTCGTAGCAGGCTTTCACGTTCTTTATCAGTGTATTGAGCAAAGACATCAGCCAACGGTCTATCTCCGGTCTCTCAGCCACGGGCACCAGTGCCATATCCTTGCCGTCGAAACCGTCCACATTGGCATAGAGGGCAAAGAAAGAGTATGTATTGTATAAGGTACCGAAGAACTTGCGGCGCACCTCATCCACCCCTGCCTCGTCAAACTTGAGATTGTCCCAGGGCTGGGAATTGGTGAGCATGTACCAGCGCAGGGCATCGGGTCCGTAGGTATCGAGAGCCTTGAAGGGATCCACTGCATTGCCCAGGCGCTTGCTCATCTTGTTTCCGTCCTTGTCCAGCACCAGTCCGTTGGAAATGACTCTCCTGAAAGCCACACTGTCACTTATCATAGTATGTATCGCGTGCAGGGTGAAGAACCATCCCCGGGTCTGGTCCACTCCCTCGGCTATGAAGTCGGCAGTCTGTCCGAACTCAGGCTTTCCGAGGGCCTGCAGGCCTTCCTGCGCGTAGGGCATCGAGCCCGAATCGAACCACACATCGATCAGGTCCGTCTCGCGCACCATCTTCCTTCCACTATCTGACACCAGATATATCTCATCCACATACGGCCTGTGCAGGTCGATGCGGTCGTAATTCTCTTGTGAGTAATCTCCGGGGACAAATCCGGCTGCGGCCAGAGGGTTTGACTGCATGACTCCGGCCTTGACCGCCTTCTCTATCTCCTCATAAAGCTCTGCCACAGAGCCGATGCACTTCTCCTCGGCCCCGTCCTCTGTCCTCCATACAGGCAGGGGCGTACCCCAGTAGCGGCTGCGGGAGAGATTCCAGTCCTGCAGGTTCTCCAGCCACTTGCCGAAACGGCCGCTGCCGGTGGAGGCCGGCTTCCATTCTATAGTCCGGTTGAGCTCGATCAGACGGTCCTGTACCGCAGTCGTGCGGATAAACCATGAATCCAAAGGATAATACAGCACCGGCTTGTCCGTCCTCCAGCAGTGGGGATAGGAGTGTACGTGCTTCTCTATCTTGAAAGCCTTGTTCTGGCCCTTGAGCATCACGCAGATATCCACGTCTATAGTCGGAGTGTCGGGCGTGGCGTCAGGGTCATAGGCGTTCTTTACGAATCGTCCTGCAAATTCCCTGTACTGCTCCACATTCACTCTCTCGCGGACAAACTCAGGATCGAGATCCTCGATGCGGTACATCTTGCCGTGCCGGTCCACCTGGGCCTGCATCACGCCTGCGGCATCACGCACCATCAGTGCAGGCACACCGCTCTGACGGGCCACCTTGGCATCATCGGCACCGAAGGTAGGAGCTATGTGGACAATACCGGTAGTTCCCTCGTCGGTAGTCACATAGTCTCCGGGAATCACACGGAAGGCACCCTCATCGGGACGTATCCACGGAATAAGCTGCTCGTAGCGCATCCCCACCAGATCCGTACCTTTATATTCCCCCTCGAGCACCTCGAAGGGAACCTTCCCGTTGAAATGGTCATGGACCAATGCCTTTGCGACGATGTACACTCCGGGAAGACCGGTGTAGGGGTTCGATGAGCGCACCAGGACATAATCTATCGAAGGCCCGACGCAGAGGGCAGTATTGGAAGGCAGAGTCCAGGGAGTGGTGGTCCATGCTATGAAATAGAGGGGATCGTCACCTGCCTTCTGGAAAAACGGCTCGGAAACCTCATCGCGGATTACCTTGAACTGGGCTACGGCCGTAGTATCCTTCACGTCGCGGTAGCATCCGGGCTGGTTGAGCTCGTGGGTACTCAGACCGGTACCCGCTGCAGGCGAGTAGGGCTGGATCGAATAGCCCTTGTACAGCAGTCCCTTCTTGTAAATCTCCTTCAGGAGATACCACAGCGTCTCGATATAGCGGTTATCGTACGTAATATAAGGATTGTCAGTATCCACCCAATAGCCCACACGCTCGGTCAGATTGACCCATTCCTTTGTATATTTCATGACCTCGCGGCGGCAGATGGAGTTGTACTCCGCCACGGATATCTTCTTGCCGATGTCGTCCTTGGTGATACCCAGGGACTTCTCCACTCCCAGCTCCACGGGCAGACCATGGGTGTCCCATCCGGCCTTGCGGCTGACATGATATCCGGACTGGGTCTTGTAACGGCAGATCACATCCTTAATCGAGCGGGCCATCACATGATGGATGCCCGGCATACCGTTGGCCGAAGGAGGTCCCTCGAAAAACACATACTCAGGCGCTCCCTCCCTCATCTGAAGAGTCTTGTGAAATATATCCTGCTTCTTCCAACTGTCCAGAACCTCGGCCGACAGGCCCGTAAGGTCCAATCCTTTATATTCTTTAAACATATTCTGAATTTTAACGGGCAAAGATATAAAGATTTCGTATTAGTCAGACAAAAAGCCGGGCCAATTTGACTTGACCCGGCTTAACCCTATTTCAGCAACTGGCGTTACTGGGCAGTTATCGTCACCTCATTGGCGCTGTTCTCATTTGTCTCCAGATAAGTGGCATGGAACACATACTCGCCGGCTGTTGTCGTACTGAATGTATTGCTGACATAGCAACTTTCCTGGGAGCAGAACGAACATTGTGATGTCACGTCCACATCATCAAGTGTAACTGTGAATGTGACCATATCCTCTCCGTCAGCGGATATAGTGGTCTTGTCCGCAGAAAGCCAGAGTCCGGGATGCTCAACTTTACTTTCCTCCTCGCAGCTTGTCAGAAACGGCAGTATGCCCATCACTGCGGCGAGAATACAGATTATACCTTTTCTCATCTTCAAAAACTTTAAATTTAACCTTGCGCAAAATTAGGTAAAAACCATAAATCTGCAAGAAAAATCTCAATCTTATCATCATTATGCCCATGACAAAAGAAAATATTACTAACTTTGTCCATTATGGCAGTTATAGACATCATCATCCTGATACTGCTTTTACTGGCAGTCATAAAGGGCCTTAAGGACGGTCTGATCCGTCAGGCTGGAGGTATCGCGGGACTTTTCATAGGGGTCATCCTGGCCGGCAGGTTATCGGCCCTGCTCGCCGGCTGGCTCGGTCAGTGGATCAATGCCTCCGAGAACATCGTCAAGATTATCGCTTTCGTCCTCATCATCATCGCCACATGTCTGTGCATGCACCTGCTGGGCAAACTGCTTGAGAAGATCATTCAGCTCGCCACCCTCGGATGGGTCAACAGGATTCTGGGCATGGTGCTGTCCATAGCCACGACCGTGCTCCTCATCGGAGTTCTGCTGTCCTTGATAGAGTATGTAAACGACACCTGGTTCACCCTAGTACCGAAAGACACGCTGGCTGAGTCCAAAGGCGTACAGATCATAACCTCCATCACCGACTCCGTATTCCCCTATATCAAGGATCTGTTCAAAATCTAGCCCTTTTCAACCACTTCCGTAAAGACTTTTTCGATTTTGTCGAAAGTGGTAACGGAATGTGAATTTTTTTTCCATACTTTGCATCAGAAAAAACAAGGATCATGGAAGAAGAGAAGAGCATGAGGGAGATCACAGGCCGTCTGGCAGAATCCGTACTGCCGCCGATGGCATCCAGGAAGATCATCAGGTACAAGATTGCCGCGGCCGCAGCGTTTCTGCTGTCCGCGCTGCCGTTCACTCCTTTTATATAATCAACATACTTTCTGGAGGAGCGGGATATGGAGAAGGAGATCAGAATCAGACAACAGGACCGGAATGACTGCGCCGCCGCATGCGTCGCGTCAATATGTGCCCATTACGGGCTCAGGCTGCCCCTTATAAGGATACGGGAAGCCTGCGGGACAAGCGCGGAAGGCACCACCATGCAGGGAGTCATCGACGCCTGCGGCAAACTGGGACTGGAAGCGGCCGGGCTCAAGGCGAAGGACAAGGACATTGAGAGTCTCCGGAAAGTAGACAGACCCGTAATACTGCATCTGGAGAAAAAAAACGGATGGCTGCACTTCGTGGTCCTCTACGGGATGGACAAGGAGCATGCCCGGATCATGGACCCGGAGGACGGAAGGATGCACAGGAGCAGCCTGAAAGAACTGGAGGAGGAATGGAGCGGCTACATCATCGCCGTCACCCCTTCGCCGATGTTCAGGAAAGGGGACATGAGAACCGACATTCTCGGCCGGTTCAAGGACATTCTCACATTCTACAGAAAAGAGCTGACGCTGGTATTTGCCGGCTCGGCCGCCTACATAGCCGCCACGCTGAGCATATCCGTATTCCTGCAGAGGATCATCGATTCGGTCATACCGGCGGGCAACCGCAACGGGCTGCTGACCGCAGGTGCGGTCATGATATGTCTTGCCCTGCTGTGCTGGTACATATCCTACGTAAGGTCCGTCCTGCTGGTACGCACCAGTATCAAGATAGACTGCCGCCTCATCACGGAATATTTCCGCAAGGTGTTCTCGCTGCCGCTGTCGTTCTTCAACTCCATGAGCAGCGGAGAGCTCAACTCCAGAGTATCCGACGCCTACCGCATACGGTCGTTTATCACCGAAAGGCTGTTGCTGATGACGATAAGCGTCATCACCCTGGCCATAGCCACCGCCGTGCTCATGACCTTCTACTGGAAACTCACACTGATCGTCCTGAGCTTCATACCGCTGTTCATCCTGCTGTACATAGTCTCGGACAGGCTCAACAGAAAGGTCAACCGGCGGATCATAGAGGAGAACGCCAGGTTCGAGCAGACCAGCATCGAGCAGCTCTCCGCGGCCAGGGACATAAAATATTTCAACTCCGAGAAAGAGGCAGTAAGAAAGATAGAGGCACAGTACTTCAGAACGGCATCCGCACTGTACGGCGGAGGAGTGCTGGCATCGGCCGTCGGCTCCGTATCCGACACTGTCAGCCGGGCGGTGTATCTTACGACCCTGCTTGCAGGAGCGTTTTTCGTACTGAACTCCGAGCTGACCGTAGGAGAACTGGTTTCCTTCATATCCATGACCACTGTCTTCAGTTCTCCAGTAGTCCTGCTCATCGAGAGCAGCCGCGAGATCACCGAAGCCAGGATATCAGCGGAGAGGATATTCGACATCCTGGACCTGGAAGGGGAAGACACCACAGGGACAGTACGTTTCCTGCCGACACAGGACGACATCATCGAGGCCAGAGACATCTGTTTCTCATTCCCCGGAAGAGAGCAGCTGCTGGAGGGACTTTCATTCAGGATCCTTCCCGGGAAAGTCAATCTCATACTCGGAGCCAACGGCAGCGGCAAGAGCACCGTCGCGGCACTGCTGATGCGCGGCTACGCTCCTCAGAGCGGAAGCATCACCGCCGGCGGCGTGGACATACAGACCATCCCGCTGGACACCTGGCGGAGATACATCTCGATAGTCCCGCAGAAGCCGGAAATATCCGACGGCAGCATCCTGGACAACATCGTAATGGGAGACAGGGACTACGACATGCGTTCCGTCACTGCCGTGTGCGCCATGGCCGGTCTGGCCCGCACGATAGAGAGACTGCCAGGCGGCATAACGGCCCATACTGGAGAGCATGGATGCAGACTGTCCGGGGGAGAGAGACAGAAGATAGCCCTGGCCAGAGCCCTGTACCGCCAGCCCAAAGTACTGATTCTGGACGAGGCGGCCACATTTCTGGACCAGGAGAGCCGCAAAAGGCTGACTGACACTATCAGTCTTCTTAAAGAGCACAATATCACGACAGTCCTGATATCCCACGAGGAGCAGGCACTGGACATTGCTGACAACATAATAGATCTATCACATAAGAACGCGCGTTCACAGGCGTAAGCCGCAGCGCCTTTTATCTGCGGCACAACATTAAACATCTAACATCATGGAAAGAATTATTCAAAGGTATGAGGGGTTTGAATGTGTTAATTCTGACCTTTGCGCAACCGTCCGCGGAGGCGCGGGCCTATGGGGCAAAATCGTAAAGTTCTTCGCTGACAACTTCGACCAGTTCCTGCTTGGCTTCGTCGAAGGATGGACAGGACAGGAGATTGTCGGTTCCTTAACTAAATAAACAGTGGTCATGGAACAGTTCATCACACTCAGACGAAGCGAGACCTGCTCTGTCATCGGCGGCGGGACAAATACGACTGAAGGAAGAGTTGCCCGCATGTTGGGCCGCCTTGTAGGCGCCGCTCTGAGGGCTCTTTACGACTTACTCCGAAACGGCAAGAAGCCACAAGCCGCACCTGCATTCTAGCATTCATCGGGCCTGCCTGCGGATAACGGTCCCGGGCAGGCCCTTTATCAGTAATTTTATTATTTTTGTATCCGTTTTAACAGCACAGACAGGCATGAGCCGCATAAGACATATCCTGATTGCAGTTCTGATACTGACACTCTCCCCTGCCCTGAGAGCACAGGAGACATGGACTCTGGATAGATGCATCGAATATGCCTGGAGCAACAACCTGTCCATCAAGCAGCAGAACATCGAGGTCTCCCGAAGCGAGGTCCAGCTGCTTCAGGACAAACTGGACTTTGCTCCAAGCCTCAATGTCTCTTTCGGACACAATCTCAACTGGGGCCGCTCGGTAGACCTCCAGAACCTGGAAATCATACACAACAAGCTCTCCCAGAGCACTAGCGCGTCAGCAAATGCCTCAATATACCTGCTGGACGGCCTGTCAAAGCTGTACGGTCTTAAAAGCAGCCGGAAAAGTCTGGAGATATCCATTCAGGAAGTCGAGAGGCTCAAGGACGAGATATCCGTCTCCATCGCCAAGAGCTACCTGCAGATACTTCTTGCCCGGGAGATACTTGCCGCTGCGGAAGAGAGTTTCCATTCGCTCCAGGAGCAGAGAGACAGGACCCGACTGCTGGTAGAAGCCGGCAGTCAGCCCTACACTTCCCTGCTGGACATCGAGTCCCAGCTGGCCTCCGAGAGAGTGCAGGTCGTCACGGCCGAGAGCCAGGTCAGGAACAACACTCTGGCCCTGCAGCAGCTGCTGGACCTGAAGTACAGTCCGGACTTCCGGATAGCCGTACCGGATATCGACTACATCATACAGGGATACACTGCCGACAATATCGATGATATATACGCCGGAGCTCTGTCCATGCCTGTGATACAGAGTGCCAGACTGGCCCTGGACAAAGGAGAGCTGGACCTGAAGTCAGCCAAAGGCCAGTTCTATCCGAAGATCTCCCTGGCCGCAAGTTACGGGACGTTCTACAGTTCCTCCACTTTCGCACCGGACGGAAGCGTATATCCGTTCTTCGAGCAGTTCCGGGACAACATCAATCCGTCCATAAGCTTAGGTTTCAGCATTCCCATATTCAACAACTGGAGCGTCAGGACCAACGTCAGAAACGCCAGACTGGCCAAAGAGAGCCTGGAGCTGGAGCTAAGGGCCAAGGAGCAGACCCTTTACAAGGAGATACAGACCGCCGTGACTGAAGCTGAGACCTATTACCGTCAGATGGAGGCAGCCGAGGCCAATGTCGCATCCATGCAGGAGTCATTCCGGTATGTGGAGGAGAAGTTCAACGCCGGAGCCCTGAACAGCACCGACTATACCGTTGCGAGGACCAACCTGCTTAAAGCCAGGTCTGAATACCTACAGGCAAAATACCAGTTCATATTCCAGCTGAAAATCATAGACTTTTACAAAGGAATACCTATGTCGCTATAATTATGGGAAAGAAAAGGAAAGGCATAAGATACACACTGTCAACTATGGCCGTAATCGTGGCTGCTGTCGCCATGTACGCTCTGCTTAGGACTGACACGGGAGAGCCGGTCGTCATCAGCCGTCCGACGAGAGAGACCATCATTGAGAGGATACCCGCAAACGGGAAGATACGTCCCGTCACGGAAGTAAAAATAAGCCCGGATGTCTCAGGAGAGATCATCGAGCTCAACGTGGACGAGGGCGACAGAGTCCGGAAAGGAGACCTCATCATCAAGATCAGGCAGGACGTATACATCTCCTTAAAAGACAGGGCCGAGGCATCCCTCAACTCCACGAAGGCCCAGTACCGTCAGCAGAAAGCCGCTTTTGATCAGGCTGAGCAGAATTACAACCGCAACCGGGACCTCTACGAGAAACGTGCCATCTCCCTGCAGGAGTTCGAGGCCAGCACCGCTGAGTACGGGATGGCTGCGGAACAGCTGAAGGCCGCAGAGTACAACATTGAAAGTGCCACGGCATCATTAAACGAGGCCGAGGAGAACCTGATCAGGACCGTCATATACTCCCCTATCGACGGCATCATATCCAGCCTTAGCGTAGAGAAAGGAGAAAGAGTCGTGGGCACATCCCAGATGGCCGGAACCGAGATGCTCAGGATCGCCGACTTCAATATGATGGAGGTGCTCGTGGATGTCAACGAGAACGACATCATCCGCATAACAAAAGGTGACACAGCCGACATAGACGTGGACGCCTATCCCGGCAGGACTTTCAAGGGCGTTGTCACACAGATCGCCAACTCGGCGAAGAACCTTACAGCAGCCACGTCCGCCCTTACGGACATAACCAACTTCGAGGTCAGGATCCGGCTGCTGCCTGCATCCTATGCTGACCTGCTGGAAAACGACCCCATCCCGTTCAGGCCCGGCATGTCCGCCTCCGTGGAGATAGAGACTGACAGACAGGACAATGCCCTGACAGTACCCCTGCAGGCCGTCACTTCCGAAGAGTGCTTATTCACATACGACCCGTCCACGGCCACCGTCTGCTCCGTCAAAGTAAGCACGGGCATCCAGAGCATAGAGAAGATTCAGATAACAGGAGGCCTGGAAGAAGCGGACTCACTCTGGATTGTAACCGGACCGTACAGCACGGTAAACAGAGTGCTGGAGGACGGGATGAAAGTCAACGCTGAAATTAACCACAATGAGAATGAACAATAATATACTGCTTATCGAAACGGCTACGGACGCATGTTCCGCCGCCATAACCGACGGAAACGGTATCATATCCTCATACCGCACGTCTGAGCCTAAAAGCCAGGCCTCCGGGCTTGCGCCCATGATTCAAAAGGTGATGAATGAAGCCGGTCTTTCCGCCAAGGAACTGTCGGCCGTGGCCGTCAGCTCCGGACCGGGTTCCTACACAGGACTCCGGGTGGGCGTATCGACCGCAAAGGGTATATGCTTCGGGGCAGGCCTGCCGCTTATCGCTGTCGAGACCCTGGAAGCAATAGCCTGCAAAATTCTAGGTAGCACGGACATATCCGCCGATACCCTGATCATTCCCATGATTGATGCCAGAAGGATGGAGGTATACACGGCCCTGTTCGACTCCTCAGGGCACAGGATATCCGACACAAAAGCCGTCATCCTTGAGCCGGACACATTCGCCGGAAAGATAAGCGAATACGGACACCTGATATTCACCGGAGACGGAGCTGGGAAATACAGGCAGGTCATCAATCCTGAGTACCTGGACAGATGCACGTTCATAGCAAGCCATCCTGATGCCGCTTATATGGCGGAACCGGCCTGCAGGGCCTACAAAGAAAAACGGTTCGAGGATGTGGCCTACTTCGAACCGTTCTATCTCAAAGAATTTATCGCAGCCAGTCCGTCCAGGAAACTGGACGCCGTCCTGCACCCGGACAGATCATAGCAGACGGCTTATCTCCTTTCCCAGCATATCAGTCTCGAAGAGATCCCTTGCCGTTATCTCTCCGTCACGTGAGATGATGAACATGGCCGGCAGCTGCGAGACGTTGTACATCATTGCAGCCGTGGACGATGCTCCGGAAGGATCGCAGACACTGATCCAGGGCAACTCCTGCTCCTTGACCTGCATGGCCCACGCAGTCTTGTCCTGGGTCAGGGCCACCTGGTATATCTCCAGGCCACGGCGACTGTACTTCTCATAAAGCTCTTTCAACCCGACATTGAAGATACGCTGCTCCATCACCGATGGATCCCAGAAATACAGCACTATGACTTTACCTTTAAGGGATGTCAGACTACGTTCTTCTCCGTTTGCATCAGTCAGGACAATCTCCGGAAAGTCCACTTCCTCCGCGTCTGAGAGGATGTTCCCCATATCCATTATATTGCGTCTGGACTGAATCTCATCCGCAAGGGCGGCCAGATATGGAGACACCGGATAGACAGTATGGAGAGTATCATATACCTGCTCCATGATAAGTGCGTCGGTCGCCTCCGAGAATATCCGCTGGCCGTTCGGAGCCACCTGATACAGTACCGGGATCACCGTCATCGAGCCCTTATGCCGCAACACATAACGCAGGGCGTCCTGTTTACGGCGCACATACAGCATTCCCAATTCGCGTCTGAGAGCGGAACTTCTGCCTACATTCTCCTCCGCCTCAGCCGAAGATATCTCCGCGAACAGAGAATCGAACCTATGATTGAAAGTCCGGATACCGTCATTCACCTCCTGCATCAATGCTGACTCATCCGAGCCGTCTATCAAGACATCTGAGGGCTCTGACCAGCCGGCTGTAACACTTACCCTGTCCCTTTCCTGCAGAAGCAGAGAGACCACTCCGTCCTTACCGTAAGTCAGATATATGAACTCGGGCGAGCCTGTGCCGACCGTCACACGGCATTCCGTTTTACCACCGGAGGTATAGACAGTATCCAGCACCTGCATCTCATTCAACGCCAGACGTGAGACCACCACCTGAGTACTGTCGGGAGCACCTTCCAGCGTAAGACTTATACGCGCTGTATCCTTGTCTCCGCACATCGTCATAAGAGTCACGAGCAAAGGCAGGGCGAATATACAAATCCAGTAGTACCTCGATCTCATAGACTCAGAGTTTTGCATATTCTGCGGCTATGGATGCGGATATCTCCTTGAAACGCTCGGATGTGAGTTCCAACTTCTTCTTCCTGAAATCCAGGTCGCCTTCCGTCTCCAGCGGGACCAGGTGGATGTGGGCATGAGGCACTTCCATCCCGAGGACAGCCACTCCTACCCTCTTGCAGGGCACTGCGGACCGTATCGCAACGGCCACCTTACGGGCAAACAGCATCAACTCCGCATACAAAGCCTCGTCGAGGTCAAACAGATAATCGACTTCCTTCTTGGGTATCACCAGAGTGTGTCCCTCCTTCAGAGGACTGATATCCAGAAACGCATAGCAGTGCTCCGTTTCGGCCACCTTGTAGGAAGGTATCTCCCCATTGACTATTTTAGTAAAGACAGACGCCATAATCCAACTGATTTAGAGTGATATGTCAAGTATCTCGAACTTCAGCACGCCAGAAGGCACCCTCACCTCCACGACATCACCCTTGCGCCTGCCGATAAGAGCCTTTCCGATAGGAGTACCGGCAGCCAGCTTGCCCTCACGGAAATTGGCCTCGCTCTCCCCTACCAGAGTGTACTGCACCGTGGTGTTGTTGAGCAGGTTCTTGAGAGTCACCTTCGTAAGCATCTGCACATGGTCGGTGTTGATCTTGGACTCGTCGATTACGCGGGCATTGGCCACCAGATTCTCCAACTTGGAAATCTTCAGTTCAAGCAGTCCCTGAGCCTCCTTGGCGGCATCGTACTCCGCATTCTCGGAGAGGTCCCCCTTGTCTCTGGCCTCCGCAATCTGCTTGGATATTACAGGCCTTTGGCTTATAGCCTCAGCCAACTCGGCCTTTAGTTTCTCCAGGCCCTCTGCTGTCACATAATGAATGTCAGACATAGTATATTCTTCTTGTGCGTTTATAAAATATAAAAAAGAATCCCGCACCTGAGCAGGACTCTTTCTTCTGCAAATATAAGTATAATTTTAAATAAAAGCTACAAAATTTAAAATTTCGGCTTCAGTATCTCCGAATAAATTATCATATCCCGTCCGTTGATGCGGCGTTTCCTGCCGGCTGGAGCCTTGGCCTCGGGAGCCGGCACTGCCTCCTTCTTCTCCGGTACGGCGTCTAACGTATGACGCACGGGCTGCTGCACAGCCTGCTCTTCCTGCAGGACAACTTCCTCAGAGCCCAGAACCGGCTCATCCGACGAGACCGGAACATATACCGGCCTTATCTCGGGCAGCGGAGCCTCAGTCATCTCAGGCCGCAGAACAGGATCCGGACCATACGCCTCCTCCTGCTGCAACTGCCTCTCATGTCTCTGTCCGCGCTTTTTCCTCCTGTTGCCTTTCTCCAGCAGAGCCGGTCCCAGAATAAACAGAATTCCCAGAATAATACCTAACCAGTCTTCCATTTGCGTCAATTTATACGTTCCCCGGCAAAGATAACATTTTCTCCGCTATTTTCCTATCATGCTCCATCTGAAGCCGCAGGTCGTCAAGGGAGGCGAAACGGTGCTCGTCGCGGATGCGGGCTACGAAGCCGATGCGGATGTCAAGGCCGTATATGTTCTCGCTGAAGTCGAAGATATTGGTCTCTATCGTGCGGACATTGGCCTCCGTCACCGTGGGACGGGTACCGATGTTGCAGATGCCTCCGTGACGCCCGCCGCCGACATCCACGCTTACCGCATAGACCCCGTCGGCAGGCACCATCTTCAACGGCTCACTGAGCTGCATATTTGCCGTAGGGAATCCCATCGTCCGGCCCAGCATGTTGCCGGACACCACTGTTCCGGACAGGGAGTACCGGTAGCCCAGCAGGTGAGCGGCTG
>ERZ779889.659-NODE-659-length-41649-cov-6.713997_pt1 | contig 41649 bp, 38 predicted proteins | sample MGYA00511030_ERZ779889 | MGnify/ENA primary metagenome ERZ779889 (study PRJEB29588, sample SAMEA2160616) | human gut metagenome | biome: human gut; feature: human-associated habitat; material: faeces | place: Denmark | collected 2008/2010 ... | reverse complement strand
CATCAGCAGGCAATTTGTAAGCTCCATGGTGCCGCTGAAGTAAAAGACGATAGCGGCCACGCAGACGGCGACACCGGTGAGCTTGTTGACAACAAACTGCGCCAGCATATAAAGTACCGACGGGATCTCCATGGCAAAGGAAGCCTTGCGGGCCTCCTCCACCGCGCCGTGTACCTGCGTGGCGGAATCGTGGGTCAGGTCGAAGTTCTTGACCTCGGCGATACCCTGCACATATTCCAGCACCTTGGACACAAGCCGCTCGTCGGCATTGAACTTCCGCTGGGAAAGGGCCTGCTCCGCCCGCTGCATGGCGGCGTTGACGGCGAAGAACAGCAGCAGTCCCGCCAGCGTAATAAGCCCCATACGCCAGTCAAAGAGGAACATCATGACCGCGATGATGCCGGAGGTCAGAAAGCCGCGGGTCGTGACCATTACCACGCGGGTAGCCACATTCGCCATGTTTTCCATGGTGTTGGTGGTGACGGACGTGACCTCGCCGAGGCTGTTGTCATTGAACCAGCCCATAGGCAGGTAGCGCAGGTGCTCGGCGATCTCGATGCGTTTGTTGGCGCAGGCGCGGTAGCCCGCACGGGTCTGGAGCATGGTAGCCTTCATGTTGATGGCAATCGTAATGATCAATGAGATCACGATAATGCCGAGGCTCGTCCATAAAGTTGCCATAGTGACGTTCCTTTCCAGCAGCGCCTGAATGACGATGGCGGCTGCCGGAATACGCATGGCAGAGCAAATGGCGCTGACCACGCCCAGCCAGATAGATGTTATAAACAGCCTGCGGTTGTCCACCCCGCAGAAGGCAAAAAATTTTTTCAGTGTCTTGAGCATTACGCCACCTCCCCGTCGTCTTTGACGCTGATGTGGGCCTCCCACATGGTTTGATAAAGGGGGCAGGACGCAAGAAGCTCCGCCTGCGTGCCGGTCGCTTCGATCTTGCCTTGATTGACAACAATGATCTGATCGGCGTCCGCAATGGTGGACAGCCGGTGGGCAATGACCAGCAGCGTCTTGCCCCGCACCAGCCTTCCCAGTGCCGACTGGATGACCGCCTCGTTTTCCGGGTCTGTATAGGACGTTGCCTCGTCGAGAATGACGATCGGCGCGTCCTTCAGCATGGCACGGGCAATGGAGATGCGCTGCCGCTCACCGCCGGACAGGTGACCGCCGGATGCACCGCATACGGTCTGATAGCCGTTCTCCAGCCCCATGATGAACTCGTGGCAGCCGCATTTCTTCGCGGCGTCAATGACCTCCGCATCGGTCGCACCCTTTCTGCCCATGCGGATATTGTCCATGACAGAAAGGTCAAAGAGGTAGTTGTCCTGCGACACATAGGCGATGTGCTTCGTGCACTCCGCCAGCGGCAGCGTGCGAATGTCCACGCCGCCCAGGTCGATTTCTCCGTCCTTCACATCCCACAGGGAGGCGATGAGCCGGGCGATGGTGGATTTTCCACTGCCGGAAGGCCCGACCAATGCGTTGACCGTCCCCGGGGCAATGTGCAGATCGATTCCGTGCAGTACCTCCTTGTCGTGATAGGCAAAGCGGACGTCTTTCAGCTCGATGGAGTTGTTGGACGGCAGCCTTTCCGCCGTCCTTGGACGCTGCATATCCTCTCCGGACAGCACCTCCGCCACCTCACTGACTATGGTCTTGACCTGTGCAATGTCGTCGGTGTAGGAGAAGGCGGTAATCAGCGGCTGCATAACACCGAAGGAAAGCACGATGACTGCCAGAAATGTTTCTGCCGACAGTGTGCCGTGCATATAAAGGAGACAGCCCACCGGCAAGATGCCGAGAAGCGTTGAAGGGAGTATCGCCATTCCGGCTACCTGCCCGAAGAGGCTGCCCCGCATCCAGTCGATGAAGCAGTCTGCCCCTTCCTTTGCGGCGGAAACGAACTTTGCGTAGCTGGTCTTAGACTGCCCGAAGGCCTTGATGACCTCAATGCCGCTGATGTACTCCACAGCCGTGTCGTTGAGTGCCTTCGTCGCGGTGACTGTGCGCTGGAACTTCTCGTGATAGCCGCTGAACATGGACATAAAGCAGCCAATGCCCAGCGGAACGACGATCAGCATGGAAAGCCCCATGCGCCAGTCCTCGAGGAACAGCAGCACCAGCACCGCCAGCGCGCCCACGATATTGGCCGTCATCTCCGGCAGCAAATGCGCAAGGGTGGTTTCGATGGAGTCCACCCGCTCCACGATAATGTTCTTGTACGAGCCGGAGGAACGATCCAGCACCGTACCCAGCGGCAGCGTCGCTAGCTTGTCCAGCAGCCGGACGCGGGTATTGGCCAGCACATGGAACGTCGCATGGTGGGAGAGAGAGGTGGACACGCTGTGCAGCACATAGCGCAGCACCCAGCAGCCCGCCATCCATGCGCAGAGCGTCAGGCAGCGGGGAAGCTCCGCCGTGCCGTTTACCAGTGCGGTGATAAGCCGGATGATGATGAAATACGGAATAAGCGAGCAGGCAACGCCCAGCAGCGCCGTAAGGACGCTCAAAGCGTACTCGCCGTACCGCCCTTTTGCCAGCTCTGCCAGCCACGAGGCGGCGGAGCGCTTTTGCTTCGTGTTCTGATTCATGGGTAATTCCTCCAAGGCAGATCAGGCAGCCAGATGCTTCTTCACGATGCCCTTGCCGATAGCTGCTCCGATGAATGCGGCCACGATCACACCGGCCACCAGTGCCACGGATACCCAGGACTGCAGCATCTGGGATGCGGCAAGGATGGCGTCCTGACGGCCATCGGTGACCATCTGATCCGCCATAGCCTTGGCTGCGATGGCGTAGGGAATGATGGTGCTGCCGAATGCAGCCAGCACCTGATTGATGACATAACTGACGGTCAGCGCCTTCGCGTTGCCGTAGCCCATCTTCCACAGCAGCAGCTCGGCAATGGCACCGGAGAGAATAAAGAGGATGATGTACGGCAGGTATCCGCCCATAATGGCGCGGACAATGCTGTAAATGAGGATCGCACCGGGCTTTTTCACCTTCGTGCCGATGATGAAGTAGACGATGCCCTCCAGCAGGGCGAAAAACACCGGCATCAGAATGATGGTAATGGGCGTTGCGTACAGGACGGAGCTGGCGAAGAAAATGACCACATTGATCAGAGCCAGCAGGACAACGGTGATGATGTCCTTGATTTTCAGTTTATTGGGGTTTGCAGTACTCATGGTTAAAGACTCCTTTTTGAATGGAATATGGTTGAACGTCGCAGAGACGGCGATCACAGGATAAGGCCGGCGGCGATCGATGCCGCCAGCAGGACGCAGAACACAGCATCCCACGCAGAAAACCGAAGCGACAGATAGTTGCTTTTGCGGCGGGTTAAGTCGATGCCCCGTGTTTCGGCGGAGGCGGACAGCGTTTCGGCGATGCGGATAACGCGCAAAGCCATCGGCACGGTCAGTATTTCGATATAGGATGACAGCGCTTGCAGCTTCTGAAGCGGCGATGTGAACACGCCCCGGGTGCGGATGGATTGCCGCAGCAGCTTCATATCCCCGGACAGCACCGGGAAAAAGCGGAAGATCACTGCCACGATCATGATAAATCGCTCCGGCAGGTGCAGATTTCGCAGCGCTGCCAGGGTGCGGCTGGCTTCATTTCGTCCAATCAGCGTCCGCATGGAAATGCCGATGGCGATGATGCGCGGGAACAGCACTAACATAAAGGAAAACACCGTGCCCGGCAGCAGAGCGTTTGCCGCCCACAGCAGCCCAAAGCTCATCCCGCCTGCCAGCGCCGTTCCGAGCCAGCCGTCCGCTGCGGTCAGCAGGATCAGTGCCGTATATACGGCATAAACTAAGTGGTTGTTGGATGTGGAGATCACGACCAGCAGGGCCAGCCAGTAAAGCAGCTTCGTTGCCGGGTGGAATCGTTCTTTATGCTGTTTTTTCGCAGGAGCATTGGAAAGATGGAAGCGCTCCATATATTGCCGTACCGCTTGCAAATCTCGTTCCGAATGAACGGGAAATTCTATTTCTGCATGCCCATCCGACAGCCCAATGCAGCGGTCACACGCACCTGCAATTAGCTCAGGGTCGTGGGTGATGATGAGAACAGTCTTTTCTTTCCGCATCTCCCGGATCAGCGCTGCGCACCGCTCCAGACTTTCCGCGTCCTGTCCTGCTGTCGGCTCGTCCAGTATGACGATCGGCTTGTCGGATAGATACGCCATCATCAGCGTCAGACGCTGCATCTGCCCGCCGGAGAGGGAAAAGGGATGCCGGTTGCGGCAGTCCCACATATCCATACTTTTCAGCAGCGCTTCCGTTTTTGCTTCAAACTCCGGTGTCACCGCATGGCCGTATTGCAGTTCGTGCAGGACGGAGCCTGTGAAGAACTGGAACTCCGCCTCCTGAAGGATGAACAGCACTTGCTTTTGCAGCTGCTTTGGATTTTGCGGCTTTCCGAAAAGCATTATCCTGCCGCCGGAGGGGCGGTAAAGCCCTGCAATCAGCTTGCCGATGGTCGTTTTGCCGCAGCCGTTTGCGCCCACAAGGCCGACGATCTCATGCTCACGGACGGAAAAGCTGACACCAGAGAGGGTATCTCCGGCCTTCCTGCCGTATGTATAGCAGACATCTGAGACGGCAAGCGCCGTCGGCGCGGTTTTCGGCAGCGGCTCTTTCTCCGGCACGGTGATCTCCGCAAGGTCGAGCGTGCGCAGAGAAAGTGTTTGTCTCCGCTCCACTGAGAACGCCTTTGCCTCTGCGGCAGTATATTTTCCTTTGATCTCGCCGTCTGCCATGACCCAAAATTCGTCGGCAATGTCGGCAAGATAGTAGAGTCGGTGCTCGCTGAGCAGCAGCGTTTTGCCCTGCTTTTTCAGGGCAAGCAGAATCTCTTTTAACTGCTGCGTGGCTGCAAAGTCCAGATTGGCCGTGGGCTCGTCCAGCAGAAAAATATCTGTGTCCATTGCCCACGCGGACAAGATGGAGATGAGCTGTCGCTCGCCGCTGGACAACTCGTAGACATTGCGATCCTTCAGCCGCTCCAGATGAAAGATCCGGAAGGCCTCATCTACCCGCCGTCGGATTTTATCTTGCGGCAGACCGTGATTTTCAAGACCGAAGGCCACTTCATTGGAGCTGTTTACGGTAAAAAACTGACTCCGCGGATCCTGAAATACCGAAGCGGCCAGTTCGCCGATTTCGCCGATACTCATCCCGGCGGTGTCGTGCCCGTTCAGGCGGCAAAAGCCTTTTAGCTCTCCCTCATAAAACTGCGGTATCAGTCCGTTGATGCACCGCAGCAGCGTGGATTTTCCGCATCCGCTGCCTCCGCAGAGCACCACGCAGCGTCCCGCCGGGATGCCGCCGCCGACCTGTCGGAGGATGGGCAGCTTTGCCTCCGCATATTGGAATTCAAATTCAAAATCTATCATCGCAAACTCTTTTCTTATTAGTTAGACATCTCTAACCAACAGTCGTAAGAAACGGACGGATGGACCGTCCGAATCAACTTTTCGGATTTATTGCAAGGTATCGCATAGCTGCCGCCAGCCAGCGTTGGTGAAATCAAGGACTGCCTGTAAGCAGGTAAGCATTCTGCCTTCCTCCATATGCTGATCCAGCAGCTGGCGGAAGTACCAGAACTGTGAGCCCATCAAAAGACGGATCGCATCGGCATTTGGTGCTTTTCCATAGATGTGTGAAAAGAATTCCACCGTTTGTTCCGCTTTACGGTTCATCAGTTCATGCAGCACGGTTTCAATGGAGCTGCCATCGCTGCGGCAGAAAAATAAAGTGCAGTCATTGCAGTGCTCGGTCAGCAGTTGAAAATATACCTGTTCTTCGGCGTTTATGGCGCGGAGGATATCCTCCGGCTGCGCGCTGCACTTTGCTTTTTCGTATTCTTCTGCGACGGGGGTAAAGAGAACCTGCATCGTCTCAAAAAAATCCTGAAGCAGACTGGCAAACAACGCGTCTTTATTCTTGTATCTTGTGTAGATTGCCCCCGTAGTAACACCGGCTTTTTCGGCGATCTTGTGCAGAGAGGCTTTCTGAAAGCCGTAAGCAAGAAATTCCGAATAAGCAGCCTGAATGATCCCATCATCCATGGAATGATCCCTATTGGCCATGTGTTGACCTCCCCAAATTACGATAACGGCATAATCGATAACGGTGCTATCATAACATCTATTTCACTGTTTGTCAATGAGACGTCTGAAATGAAACAACAACAAATCTCGTCACTTTTTGGTTTTTTCTTTCATAAAAACCAACCAAACAGAGGTCTGTCCTCATCCGTTATATTGTTTTCAGTAAAATGAAAGCATCACAAAAGGTCCCCAAAATAAGCATCCCAAACAGCATAAAAACCTGCTAAGAAAAGTCAAGGACAAAAGTTAGCAGGCAGAATAAAAAGTATAATTGAAATTTAGGCATAGCAAAGCAGGCCACTGGTAAACCGCTGGCCTAGTGAAAATGAATTTTCTATCCCGCATATACTTCGCTTACACGAGCGTAATAAATGCGCAGAAACTTGTTGAGGGCAGCAATCTTTGCAACCTTCTTTGGTTTACCCTCAGCTTCTTTTTTCAGCATATACAGATATACCGAATTGTCTTGAGATGGCTTTACTGTCTTTAGGCATTTCATAACCTCGTATCCGGTCTTCCGAAGTAACGAAGATCCCCGTTTAGAAATTTTTCGTCTTGTACCTGTAAAGCTTCCTGATTGAAACGGCGGTGAGTCAATTCCGGCAAAGGCAATCAGCGCGCTGCCACTATGAAAACGACGCACATCACCAATCTCAGCAATCAATCTCGGCGCTAAGACATCGCCAACACCATTCATGGAACGAACCGTATCGTATTCAGGCAAAGTGATTGCAAGTTCCTGCATTTGTGTTAAAATGGATTCCAGAGTCTTGTTTACTTCTTTCAGGACTCTTACCGCCTCCAGTGTTAACATTTTGGTCGATGCGGCACTGGAAGACAAAGTGGGGATGCCATTGCAAGCCAGGGCGTAGATTGCTTTCGCCTTGGATTCACTTGCGTGGTATCCTTTCTTTTTTGCCCAGGTACAATAGTTGCGGATGAATTGAGCCTCACTTTTCTTCGTGATGTTGTCAAAATGCCAGTATTCCGCCACAAAATCGCTGAGTTTGTCCTTTGTTGGTTCTTCCGACCGTTTACCGCTTAGCAAAGACTTTATCCCGGGCATCGTCCTGTCCAGTAGATCAGTCAAAGCAAGCTTGCTTTCAATGCGGATCGTGATATAGTGCGCATATTGCCGCCCCAGAAGCCTAAGTTGAGCGTATACCTCATCCGGCACTGTGTAATCCACCAGTTTAAACCAGTGATCAATTCCGTAGTTTGCAATTCGCACAGCATCCATTTTATCGGTTTTCCCCTTGCGAATGGCAGTCGATGCATACTTTTTCATCGCCAACGGATTGATAACGCTCACAAATAATTCTGCCTCCTTGAAACTGGAAAGCAGCGGCAAATGGTATGCTCCCGTAGCCTCCATTATGATTCTGACTTCGCCTTTCATGGATCGGATATGGGATACCAATGCACGAATCTCTGGTTCGGTGTGCTGTATTTCATACGGGGAAGCAACCACCTCACCGTATGGCCTGAGAATACAGACAGTACTCTTACCTTTTGATACATCAATACCTACACTTGTCATTTTGAATCCTCCTGAATGAATTGTGTAATTGTAATCCCATCTGCACTTATTGCGATTCAGTTTGGTTCGTTACACGAAAGCCCTACGGGTTTCAACCTGCTTAATCGAATGTTTACAATAAGGGATGGCTGGCAGTTTTTATGTCGGAGGCTTCGCTCCAAAAAAGCCCACGCCAAACCAATTACTCCCTTATTGTAAAAGAATAAGCGCAAATGTGAAACACCCGTCGGTGTCTTACACTTACGCTTTTTATAGTACCAAAATAGCCGCATTGCTGCGACTTCCAAAAAGGTTCTGTACGAGAGAAAGAGCCGGCCGGCTCAATCTCAGGCTATTTGTTTGTGCTGTTGTTTACTGCTGCATCGCCCAGGCGATGGCGTGGCCGTCATCCTCAAACTCAACCCTGCTGGCTGCTCTCAGCCCAATCATCCCTTCGCAGGTGTGGTCATCGGTCAGAAACTCGTATGCCGCACCGAAGTAGCAGGGCTGGTTCTGTCCGTTGTAAAAATGTCCCGCCATCACTATCTTGTCCCCGAAGGTTAAAACCTTGCTCCATCTGCATTCCAGGTCTTCCGGGGTGGTGGGGTTCGGCAGTCTGTATCTTTTCGTTGCTTCGTTGATCGTCATGGTGTTGTTCCTCCGTTTTCTTCGTTTTCCTTTCGGTATGTACATATTCGCTCTAAAACCACATATTATCAAGTCAATTCTGAGCATAATCTGAACAAAGATCGGAGGAACAAATTGTGTATATCACTCCTGTGTGTGGCGGTGGATTGTCTCAATGATCTGCTCCTGCTCGGACGGCTCCACGCCGATGGACTGGAGCGCCTGCCGGGTACCGCAGTCCGGACAGATGAGCGTCTCGTTGTCCTCTCTGGAAAGCGCCGGGGCGCCGTGGTAGGTCCTGCCGCACAGCGGGCAGACCGCCGTCCTTGTGATGTTATACTTCATAGCCGCATACCTCCCTGCATTTATCGTAGGCATCAATGAGAATGTTCTTGTCGAAGTAAAAGGTGTCGTACCCTTCCAGGCAGGTCCTCATGTAGAGATTGCTCGGAATCCCAACCGGCCTGTCCTCATGCATGATGTAGGCAAAGGCCGCCACCGTCCTGCGCTTCCCCGTGCGGATGCCTTTGTACCGGAGCTTAATGTCCTTCTTGTAGTAGAAATTGGGGAATCCCTCATAGCGGTCGAGGGCAGCTTCATCGGTCGCCGTCACCTCCCAGATTACTACGGGAACCGTGCCGCCTTCGCGCTCCTCGATGGTCAGGTAGGAGCCGGTCTTGCTTCCCTTAAAAAACAGTTCCCAGCCTTTCAGGTTTGCCGTGCCGAGGATCGTGGCGTGTGGGCAGCGCATCCGCATCTGCCTGACATTCAGGTTGCTGCCGTAAGCGATGTAGTATCTTTTTTCTTTCATGGTATCCATCCTTTCCGAAGGGGTTACCCTTCTACCACCTTAAGACCGCCGAAGCGGTCAGGGGTAAGGTGGCAGGAGGCTAACTCCTGCGTGTCCTTCAAGCGGCGGCTCGGCCGTGCCGGAAGGCGGTGTCCCCGGTCAGGTTGCGGGTCAGGAAATCTCTGGCCGTTGCGAACTCCTCGCCGATGAAGCCCAGGCGGAGGAGCCAGGTGCGCATGGCGTATTTGGGGTTCTCGTTCTGCTGGGGCTTGGGGCTTGCCGTCCGCACATCCTTTGCCATCTGGGAAAGTGCAAGGCAAAGCTGGATGTAACTCTTAAGCTGTCCTGCATGGATGCCGCCTCGGCGCGCTGCGGTCGGCTCATCGAATTGGAAGAGCCGGAACTCGACCGTGCCTTTAGTGAAGGTGGCGTGGAGGTTGAGCATATGGTAGCGGCTGTCATTGTAATGGTGGCTTCTGCCGTAGTTGGCGCCCTGGCTCCCATACCAAATGTCGGCAAGGTCGGCCATGGTGCGGGGCTTCTTGCGGTTGACCTGCTCCAAAAACCGTGGGTCTACCGTGCGGCAATAGCGGCTCATGCGGCCCCGGTCGAGTTTCAGTGCCTCAGCAATCAGGCTTTCGTGGCTCGCCATGATGTTGGCAAGGTTCCGAAGGCTCTGCGGCGTGTGTCCCTGCGCCCCGATGTGGATGTGGACCCCGCACCCTCTGGAGGCGTCGCTCTTGGCTCCAGCGTGTCTAAACTGTCTGCAAAGCTCCTGCAGGGTTTCAATGTCCCCGTAGGTCAGGATCGGAGTGACCAGTTCGCATTTCTGCTCATCCGGCCCTGCGATGGAAACGTCCTTCTGGAATTTCCACTCGCGCCCTTGTGCGTCCCAAGCCGACCAGGTGCTGTAGCCGTTGCGGCCTGCGGTGTTCTCGTACCTGTCGGTTCCGAAGAACTCTGCGGCAACCTTGGCTGCCTTCTGGCGGGTAATGCTGTTCATCTCAACCTCGATCCCGATGGTCTGGTTTTTCATCTCTGCGATCTGCCTTGCTGTTTTCTCGTTCATGGTGAATCCTCCGTTTTCGTTTGGTGTGTTTCCCTTTCGGTGTACACATATTCGCTCTAAAAGAGGATAATAGCAAGGCCATTTCCGATAATATACTACACAAAGATGACCGCAGGATATTGTGTAGTTTACAGCCTTTTGGCACCATCAGATGTGCCCTCGACCTTCCGGCACAGGTCTTCTCCGAATGCCACCGAGAGTCCGCAGCCGTTGTCCCAGGAAACCATGATGGAGCCGATATCGTCCACGCCAAGCACAGTGCCTTTCGTACCGACAGGCGGCGCCTGGGGATCGTCCATCCGCACCAACTCCACACGGGTACCGGCTGGGTAGTCTCTGCGGATGCCCTCCACAATTTCCTTACTCGGAAACCGCATGGTCAGCACCTCCATTCTTGAAAGCTGAGGAGCCGGTCAGGTTCTTCAGCAGGATCTTGCGTTCGACTTTGTATTCGCTGCCGATGAAACCCAAGCGCAGGAGAAAGCAGCGGAAGGCGTACTTCTCATTATCCACCGCTTTCTCCGTGACCGTCACGCGCTTGGCGTTTTTGCTCATCTCGCAGAGTGCGGAAATGAAATGGGTGTAGGCCTTGACCGCATCGGCGTCCGGCAGCTCCGGGAACCAGGGAAATGCTACCCGGTCTTCTTGAATCTCAATTGGAAGTTTGCTAACACCGAGCGCCTTCTTAATCAGGCTACCCTTGGCATCCAGCAGCTTGGTGAGGTTGCCAACCGCCGCTTTGTCCAGCGGAATCTCCACTGTAAGCCCCACAGTTTCGCTCTGTGGCGCAGTGTCGGCGGCTTCGGATTCTTCCTCGGAGAGCTGTTCCTCGCCGTCCTGCGCCTCGCATTCAAAGCCTGCGGCGGTGATAGCTTCAAGTACCTGCTCGACCTCCTCGCTGTCGGCGCAGTCGTCAAACAGGAGCGTCCCGTCCTTGGTGACCGTGAAGTAGTCGATCTCATAATTGCAGGTGGGCATGAATTTGTATTCCACCCTGGCACCTGTGGCATCCGAAATGACCTTGACCAGTTCCTTGCGCTTTGCGCCTGTCACATTGTATCTGATTTCCATGTGCGAAAACCTCCTTTGTTTTTGGTAGTCACATATTCGCTCTGAACCCCTGAAATAGCAAGCGATTTCCGCACATTTTGCTTTAGAATAGCTGCCTGATCATTCGCCGGATAACTGTGCATAGTACACGATGCCGGAAAGCACAAAACAGACGTTGGGAAGCGCCACGCCGTTGCCCCACATCTTGTATTCCGCAGAATCGGAGTGAGGGTCTTTCAGCCACTTGATGATCTGATTGCGGCTCTTCGGCTTGGAGGAAGCTCCCATGACCCTCCGGTGTGTCTCAAACACCTCCGTCCAGAACTCGATCTCTTCCTCGGTCGGTTCGTCAGTCTCTAAATTGGAACACCACCAGTCCGGGAACCCTTGCAGTCTGGCACATTCGGTAGGCGTCAGTCTGCGAACGATGTAGTCAGGCTCCTTGGATACGGTAGGCGGATCTTTGAAATCTGTAGCGACCAACGTTTCCGTCACATCATCATCCGTAAAATTGGTGTGAAAGGAACTCTTGCTTGAATGATAGATAGGCTGTCCGACCGCTCCCGGTCCTTTGGACACCATCGTTGGCTCGATCTCTGTTTCCACCGTGATTCCGAACTTGGCATTCCGTCCCATGTTGTATGTGGCACGGTCGATTCCGTAGGCTACCGCATGACGGTCGGTAGCATCCAGCGTGAAGGACACATCCTCATTGACGCCGCTGCCCTGGGGACCGTTCTTGTCGGATCTTCCGATCATGGAACCCTGCACAGCCACCACAGCCATGCCGCCCTGGTTGCAGGAGGGATTGCCACCGCCCCTGTCCAAACAGCGGGAAGTGTCCGCTTCATAAAAACCGCTGTGCGGATTGTCCGATTGCATGGCGTGGCTCTGCTTGGAGCAGATGCCGTAGACCTTCGGCACAAATACCGTCTGGTCATTGTTGCAGCCCAGCGTGGCGGATTTGTTGTCCTGGATCAGTGCGCCCTTGCCGCCACCCTCGCAGCCGGAGCGGATCTTCAGCGTCTTAGGCGTCTCCACCACAAAGGGCTGGTTGTTCCCACCCATGCCGTAGGTGGCGTTGACCGTAGGGGCCGTCTCCAACGGGCCGGTGTATCTGGTGTCCTGGCTATGGTTCTCATAGACCGCCGCCGGCACCGTACCGGCACGGAGGGTGGGAGAGGTTTCCTCCTCGTAACCGATGGAGCGGCTGTGCGCGGAATGCTCGGTGCAAAATCCTGCCGATTCCATCACGCAGGGTGGATGATGGGCTTCTGCCCGGAGAGTGCAGGTGACGCCGTCCGTTACATCCATACGGTTTCCACCCTGGTCGTTCAGGCAGACGCAGCCTGCCGTTCCAGAGCCTTTTTCAGAAGCTCCGGCAGCTCCTTGCCACGAACGGAAGCCCTGCGAAGTATACCCAGACACGCCTTCGGACTCAAATAGTATTTTTCCGGCACTCCCGCCTGCAAAATCTGCGACAAGGTAGATACGTTTTCTGCGCTGGGGAACTCCCCAGTACTGCGCATCAAATACCCGCCATGCGAGACTGAAATCATCTGCCACGATCTCTCCGGCGGTCGGCCACCTCTCAGGTCGAGGAGTATGAATTTCGTATCCCTTGACCGAGCAGACCTCTTCGAGGACGGACTGGAAGTCCGCGCCCTTGTTGGAGCTGAACGCACCAGGGACGTTCTCCCAGACGATGTATCTTGGATATCTGCCATTGGTTTTGCACCTCATTTCCTTTGCGATTCGGACGGCTTCATAGAAAAGACTGGAGCGGGAGCCGTCCAAGCCCTCCCGCCGACCTGCGATGCTCATGTCCTGGCAGGGTGAGCCGAAGGTGATGATATCCACCGGCTCAATCTTCCCGCCATCCATCCGGGAGACATCGCCGTAATGCTTCATAAACGGCAGCCGCTTGGTGGTCACCCGGATAGGAAACGGCTCAATCTCCGATGCCCATACAGGGGTAATGCCGGAGATCAAGCCGCCTAAAGGAAAACCGCCGGAGCCGTCAAACAGGCTGCCGAGGGTCAGTTTATTCTGTTCCATCCGCGACCTCCTCATAGCTGTATGTCTTACCGTCTCTCAGGACGCTTACGCCATCCGCAGAGCCGACCTGCTCGATGTAGCGGTTCACGATGACATCGCAGAACTTCTCGTCCAACTCAATGGTTCGGCAGATGCGGTCGGTCTGCTCACAGGCAATGAGGGTAGAACCGGAGCCGCCGAAGGGGTCCAGCACCACCGAGTTTGCCATACTGGAGTTGCCGATGGGATAAGCCAGCAGCGGGATCGGCTTCATGGTGGGATGGTCGCCGTTCTTCTTGGGTTTGTCGAACTCCCAGATAGTGGTTTCCTTCCTGCCCGTGTACCATTGGTGCTTGCCGTTTTTCTTCCAGCCATACAGCACAGGCTCATGCTGCCACTGGTAGGGAGAGCGGCCGAGGACAAGGGACTGCTTCTTCCAGATACAGCAGCCGGATAAATAAAATCCCGCATCGGCAAATGCCCTGCGGAAGTTTAAGCCCTCGGTGTCGGCGTGGAACACATAGATGGATGCGTCCGCCGCCATGACCGACTCCATATTCTGAAATGCGGCAAGCAGAAACTCATAGAATTTCTCGCCTGCCATATTGTCGTTCTTGATTTTGCCCGCCGAGCCTTCATAGTTGACGTTGTACGGCGGGTCCGTAATAACCAGGTTTGCTTTGACGCCATCCATGAGTGTGGTGTATGTCTCAGCCTTCGTGGAGTCCCCGCACACCAGACGATGCCTGCCAAGCGTCCATACATCGCCAAGCCGGGAGAACGCAGGTTTTTGCAGTTCCGCGTCCACATCGAAGTCATCCTCTTTGGCTTCCATGCCGTCATCAAACAGAGCCGCCAGTTCCTTTTCATCAAAGCCGGTGAGCAGAGGGTCAAAGTCCATGCCCTGCAAAGACTCAATCTCCACCCTCAGAAGCTCCTCATCCCATCCGGCATCCATCGCCATGCGGTTGTCGGCGATGATGTAGGCTTTCTTCTGCGCTTCGGTAAGGTGGTCGGCAAAGACACACGGAACTTCCTTGATGCCTTCTTCTTTGGCAGCAAGAATACGTCCGTGTCCGGCGATTACATTGAAATCCCTGTCAATGATAACGGGATTGATAAATCCAAACTCCCGGAGGGACGAGCGGAGCTTGGTGATCTGCTCCGGGGAGTGGGTGCGGGCATTGTTCACATAGGGTACCAGTTTGGCGATTGGCACCAACTGCATTTCCGTTGTCGTTTTCATCGCACCAGCCCCCATTCCGCAAATTTCTCAAAGCCGCCAAGGGACTGGATAAATTTCCGAGCAATCTCCACGATTTCCGCATAAGGGATGCCGTCCACGGTATCGTCCCCGATGGCGCAGGCAAGCTGCACGGTCTTTCCCGTTTCCTGTGCTTTCAGCCAGGCGTAGATGTTGACCGACACATCCGCTTTGGAGAGGTCTTTTCCATGCAGACCGCCGCCTGTGACGGAGTCTGCCATATCGCTGCCCAGCTTGCGGTTGGTTGCACCGGAGTCTACATCCGTGCCGCCTGTCCAGTCTCCCAGAGGGTTGATCTCGGCGTGAGGATACACTTCCTTGAGGTGGTAGCTCCTGGCGTTGCTCTGGCAGAGGATCAGCCTTGCGCCGTCCAGAATGTACTTCCCGTCATAGGGATAAGTGTGATACACACTTTTGGCGATCTCGCAGAGTGCTTTCTGCTCCTTGGTCACAGGCATCCCTTTGAAAATGCCGTTGTCGCCGCAGCGGATACCGTCCGCCTGGTTATTGGCGAGGTGTCCGTCCTGCGGCACTTCCACATAATCCGTGTGCAGATTTCCGGCAATGCGATGGACAATTGATTTTACTTCATCCAAAGAGATGTGTACCGATGTTTCCGCAATGATATGGCAGACGCCGTGACCGATGAGAACCTCCACAGCAATCCTGGGATTTTCTTCTTTTCTGTATGCCGCATCCACCAGAGCGCCGGCAATGCGGTCCGCCACCTTATCCGGGTGGCACGGATTTACTTTCTCAAACATGATTTCACCCCTTCCTTGCCCGGAGCAGACGCTCCATCAAATCATCCTGGGGAGAGACCTCGCCGTAGTCGGTGCTGCAGTTTTCCTTTACGATCTGGAAGATCTCGTTCCACAGCCGCACCGCCTGGTTCATGTAGTTGATGCCGATGTTGATGAACGGCGATGGGATCGGCTTCTGAGTAGTGGGGTGCTTGGAGAGGAAGCCCATGCGATTGGTCATCTCCTCGCACTGAATCCAGCGGGCGCTGCACATGGCATACCGCTCCAGAAGCTGTGGGGACACCTTTGCGGCACAGCCGATCTTCTTCAGCCACTCCCAGGTTTCTTTATAGATTTCCTCCGCCTGGAGCGTACTTCCGTCACGCTGCTCGGCAGAGAGGAACTCATGGGGTTTTGGCATATCGACACCCTCGACTTCGGGAATGTCCAGCACTTCTAATCTTCGTCCGCCCGGATTGCCGTTCTCAGCCTTCTCCTTGACGGCAGACTTTTTTCTTCCCGCACCGGGTCTCGCACCACCGCGCCCGCCTGTGTTATTGGATTTTGTCGGCATTTTCTCACCCCTTTCCTCGAAGAAATAAAGCAGCCGCATCCGGCCGCCCTTAATTACCCTTTTGATTTCGCCTTTTTCGCACACGAAGCCCCAGGCCGCTGCCCGCGTACAGGACTCGCAGAGATTTTGACCGCCCTACCGGTCGCCAAGGTCGTGGTGGATCTTGGTATGGCAGGAACGGCAAAGGCTCATCAGATTGTCCCTTGCATGAGTGCCGCCCTGAGAGATGGGAACGATGTGGTGTACCTCATCCACAGGAGTCAGCCGTCCTTCCTTCAGACACATCTCACAGAGAGGATGCGCCGCAGCATAGCGGTCACGGATGCGTTTCCAGGCTCTGCCGTACTTCTTATTTACGTCCGCACTGCGTTCGTATTTGTTGTACTGCCTGCGGGCGGCTGCTTCGTGTTCCTTGCAATACTGACCGTCCGTGAGGTTGGGACAGCCGGGGTAGGAGCATGGCCGCTTTGGTTTCCTTGGCATCGTCTCACCTCCTTGGGGCATAAGAAAAGCCCCCACAGGATCGCTCCCATGAAGGCCGTTCTGTATTCTACTTCGCTATTGTAATGATATCACAGGACGGGTGTGCCATACTGTGCCAAACCGTGCCAACTTTCAATCCGGGACAGAAAAATTCTGGAGAGCCGACCCGTGTATGCGGTGTACCGTGCGAAGCGACACGTTCAGCATCCGGGATATCTCCTCCCAGGAGCAGTTGTCCAGGTAACGGTAACGGAGTACCAGCTGCTCCTCACGGCTGGCAAGCCTGTCGATTGCCGCATTGATGGTTTCCTTGAGACACACCAGATACGCCACCTTTTCCGCCACATCCCTCTGGATGGCGTCGATTTTCTCAAGGCACCGGACAAAAGGGGCTTCTGTCGGCTTGTTTGGATTGTAGTGCGGTTCGAAATTACTGCCTGAGACGCTGCTCGATAAATCCCTCCAGTAGTCAATCTCACGCAGACGGCAGTTTATAAGGGCATCCAGGTGCCGCGCCTGGTTCAGATACTCTTTTGCGGTCATGCGTCCACCTCCTTCTGCAGGGAGCGGATCAGCATCTCGCCTTTCACATCTGTGAGTGCCGAATACCACTGCGAACGGAAGAACCGCTCAATTTCGGCTTTATCCGCTTGCGCCGCCCTATTACGGGAGTTGGCTTTCAGGCTTTTCAGCGCCATGCGGTAATCCTTCACAGCTTGCAGGATGATGGCGTTCGCAAGGTCCTCGTAAATCGTGATATTGCTCATATTCGCACCTCCGAAATTTTGATCCTCGGATTGGCACGGATTTTCTTAGATTGTCTCAGATTTTCAAGTCCGCTTTCACGGCATCGATCAGGGCCGTCTGGGTATGCTCCTTTTTGGAGAGGGCTTTCATGATGCGTTCGTCAATGGTGCCCTTTGTGACGATGTGTTGTACCACCACAGTTTCAGAAGTCTGCCCCTGCCGCCAGAGCCGCGCAATGGTCTGCTGATAAAGCTCCAGGCTCCAGGTCAGTCCGAACCACACGATGGCCGAACCGCCGCTCTGGAGATTCAGCCCATGCCCGGCGGAAGCGGGATGGATCAGCGCCACCGGCAACTCGCCATTGTTCCATCTGCGGATACTGGCGGCGTCATCCAGCTTTGAGAACGGGATATGCAGCTTTCGCAGCCTTTCCGAAATACGGGTCAGGTCATGCTTGAACCAGTAAGCCACCAGAAGCGGTTTGCCGTTGGCGGCTTCGATGATGTCCTCCAAAGCGTCAAGCTTGCGGTCGTGGATGCGGATGGTTTCGCCGCCGTCGTCATAGATTGCGCCGTTCGCCATCTGGGAGAGTTTCCCGGAGAGGGAGGCGGCGTTGGCGGCAGTGATCTCTGCGTCGCCCAGCGACAGCACCAGCTCCTGTTTCAAGTCCGTGTATTTTTTCTGTTCATCCTCGGAAAGCCGAACCGTGTATTCACTGCTGACCAGCTTTGGCATATGCAGGTGGTCGGCGGACTTCATAGAGATGGTGATGTCCGAAATCTGTCGGTAGATGGCGTCCTCTGCATAGGGCAGGGGTTTGTAGGAGTAGATGACCTGGCCGTTTCGCTTGTCCGGCGTGAAGTAATCGGTGCGGTACTTGGTGATGAACCGTCCAAGCCGCTGCCCCATGTCCAGGATGCGAAACTCCGCCCACAGATCCATCAGACCGTTGGACGCAGGAGTGCCGGTCAGTCCGACGATGCGGCTCACCTTTGGTCTGACCTTTAACAGTGACTTGAACCGCTTTGTCTGGTGATTCTTGAACGAGGATAGCTCATCGATCACCACCATATCGAAGTCAAAGGGAATGCCGCTCTCATCAATGAGCCACTGGACGTTTTCCCGGTTGATGATGTAGATGTCAGCGCGTCTCATCAATGCCGACCGGCGCTGGGCTTCCGTCCCGACAGCCACGGAGCAGATGAGATCCTGAAGGTGATCCCACTTATCCGCTTCAGCCGTCCATGTGTCCCGCGCCACTCTTAAGGGTGCGATGACCAGCACTTTATGGACCTCGAAGCTGTCAAACAGCAGGTCGGCTATGGCTGTCAGCGTGATGCTGGTTTTTCCCAGGCCGCAGTCTAAGAAGATAGCGGCTGCGGGGTGTGTCTCAATGTAATCCACCGCATATTTCTGATATTCATGAGGTTCGTATCTCATCCAGTATCCCTCCAATCTGCTCCGTATCGTCCAGCACATACACCGGAAATCCCAGCCGCCGCAAAAGCCTGTGGCGGGAAAGCTGCAGAGGTCGCGGCTTTTCTCCCAGAGCCTTGACTTCAACAAAGCCTATCCGTCCATTCGGCAGCAGCACCATGCGGTCCGGCATACCGTCAAAACCGGGAGATACGAGCTTGGGGCAGATGCCGCCGGCCTTTTTGACCATCTGCGTCAGTTTCTTTTCAATTTCTTTTTCTCGCATCTGACATATTCCTCCCAGCATTCCTTAAAGGTCTCAAGGCAGGCATCACAAGCGCCGCTTCTGACCAGATGATTATGGATGATGTCATGCCATCCCTTGAATTTGCAGGCACGATTCCTGGGGAAGTGTTCGGAATCCCTCGCCATATCTCTTGCGAGATCTCCTGCGGGAGAGTCACTCGTTTTGTAGTTTCTTATCATGTAATTGTAGAAGTTCATGTCATTACCTCCGTGTTCTTAAAAACCTGAAAATCCTTACGCGCGTGCATATGCGTGATTTACGGGTTCTGTACAGTCTTTTTTATACATTTTCAATTTGTATGCTTTTTTAGGAACACAGGAACGAAGCCTGTAAAGTTGCCTTGCGGCGGCACATTCGGTGTGTTCCTGGCGGCGTTCCCGGAGTCTCCCCTGGGAACACTGCCGGAAGTCGGGAACTGTTCCTTATTCGCTCCGTTCCCGAAAAATCAGTCAGGAACATCGCCGGGAACAAAAACGAACTGGGGCCCGTAGGGCTTGACGCGCTCCTTTTTCTCCTTGCGCACCCAGCCGAGCTTGGTGAGCATGGCTGTGAGGTTGTTGGATTCTGCGCGGCCAAGGCTGCCCTGGTCTTTGCCGAAAAGCTCACACCAGATCTCCATATTGCAGACCCGTGTTCTGGCGACCGTACCCACACGGCCAATATTGTTCACTCCGGCGAGGAAGGAGCGGCGGTCGAACAGATCCATGCCGTCCCAATCCTCCGGGAGCAGGGTCTCCAGATACTCGCGCACCAGCCCTTCACGCTCATCGGACTCCAGGGCTTCCCGCTGTTCGCTTTTCGCCAGCATCTCCAGGTCGGGAGCAAGATGCAGCTTTTCGCCGTCCTTTACAAGCACCAGCACCTCCGCCCAGATCTGGCAGATATCCTCGGTGGTAAGTTCCCAGGAGTGTTTTATGCCGCCGCCCGGCGTTTTGACCGGCCAGAACCGGCGGTTACCCGTGGTATCCCGCAGATAGCCGGACTCGGCATTGGTGGTGCCAAAGAAGATACACTGCCTTGGGTGCGGCGTTGCCCGTCTGCCGAATGCGGCGCGGTAAATATCGTTCTGGCGGGAAAGGAAGGAGCGCAGCGTCTCCACCTCGGCTTTGCGAAGCCCCGCCAGCTCACCGATCTCCAGAATCCAATAGCCCTGCAGCTTCTCGGCAGCGGTCTTGTCCTTGGTGTCGCTCAGGTTCAGACTGTCGGAGAACCACTCTCCGGCAAGGCGGGAGATGAGGGTAGACTTGCCGATGCCCTGGGGACCGTTTAAGACCAGCATGGTATCAAACTTCACACCCGGCTCCTGCACCCGGCGCACGGCGGCGCAGAGGGTCTTTCTGGTCACGGCACGGACGTAGGAATTATCCTCCGCACCCAGATAGTCGATGAGGAGCGTGTCCACACGGGGAACGCCATCCCATTCCGGCAGAGCCGCCAGATATTCGCGGATGGGATGGTAGGAGCGGTCGTCTGCCACCTTGGTCACGGCGATCTGATAGTTGCGCTGGGAGAATGTACCGTAATGGGAGTCCACATAGCTGATCAGCTGTGCGTCATCGGCGTCCCGCCAATACTTGGACGGGTGCTTCCAGGGTACCTCGCCCTTGATTTCCATGCCGTCCAGCTGCTGGTTGAACACGATATTCTGGAGCTGCGGGTCATTCTGGAGGATGAGCGTGATGTTGTGGAGGTTGTTCTTTAGCACCGTGGAGCGGGGTTCATACTGGAAACGCTTCTGCCAGTCGGTATCCTCGCTGCCGGAGAAATCCGTCTCGGCGTCCGCCATTCTTTCGCTTGCCGCCAGCAGCTTTACCTCATCCTGCTGCATGGCGAACTCGCACATCGCCTTATAGGACGCTTTTTCGTCCAGATCGCCAAAGCGGTGGGTGCGGACGATGTCAAAGGCGTTGCACAGCTTGAGGTAAGCCGGGTCTTTGGCGTGGTGGCTGTATACGAATTTATCTTCCTTAATCTCCACGCCCGCCATACTGGAGGATGCGATCAGGTGCCAGCGGTTCTCATTGTCGGTCGGCTCATAGACATCGGAGAGAAATGTCTCCAGCGCCTTGCTGATGGGATAATAAGTGCGGTTGAACAGACCCACCACGCCCTCTTTGGTCAGCGGGTCCTGCACCTTCTGCTGTGCGGTGGTATTCGCCTTGCTTTCCCTGGAAGATGTGGGCAGTCTTGTAGGGTCGGTCCATTCCGGGTGCTTTGTGAGAATCGCATCGGGGTCGAGCCAGCCGCCGTCTGTCTCCTTATACACAAAGGAACCGTTAGCCGGCGTGGACGGCCAGTACATCAGCTGATTGGGCTGGTAGGAACATTCGTCGAAATAGTCGATGCCCAGCATCTGAGCCAGATAGCGGGACACCGCCACAAATTCCTCCGGGGTCACATCCCTGGTCAGCGGGAATACCAGCCGGACGCGGGGATTCTCCTCTGTGCTGCTGTGAGTGGTGTACAGCGCAGAGGCATAGGGGCAGAGGGACTCATAGCTATCCAGAAAAGCGGCGTCGATGCGGTCGCCGTCAAGCGCCACCATCGAGCGGCTTTCCACGGTATCGACCTTGCGTCTGCCGCCCTTCAGCACGCCCGCCACAAAGCCGCCGTGGTCTTTGGCGGCGTCACGCTGGGCGCGGCTCATCTTCGCATATTCCTCGGCGGACTCGGTGGTGCGGATGGTCACTTTGAGCCGCTCCTTTAGATTGTCAAATCGTATGGTCTTGTTGACCCATCTCTTTGCCTGCCGGTTGTTGCCGTAGGCGATGTTCAGTTCACGCATAGTCGGTTACCTCCTCGCACATAGTCGTAAAATATCTCAAACGGTAGTTCTTCCATTTGGCTCTGCGGATCTCCGCTTCCATGCCGGAAGAGATGTATTCTCCGAACACCCACACCTCGGAGCATTTACTCATGAGGGCGTTTCCGAAGAACAGTCCCAGCTGGCGCTCCTTTGGATTTTCGTCACGGAGAAACTGTGGAAACAGCAGATGCGGTGCAATGGGGATGTATCCCGCGTCCACGGCGAAGCGGCTGTATCTCCGGGCATTCTCCACGTTAACTTCCACATCCCCGGCATAGGGTGAGCAGATATAGACGATGGGCCGGAAAGCGCGGAGGGCGCGTTCCTCCTTTTCTATATTGGTGAGGGCTTCATAGGTGGTGGGGTCGTAATAGCCCTCGCTGTTGAATTTATTGATGCTCATAGGCGTTACCTCGTTAATCTTTCTTGTAAAAATCAGTTTCGTAGCCATCTGCACGAAGCTGCAGTCCGTTTGCCCAGGGCGGAGTCCTGCCCATCTGGTCACAGACGGCCTGTAGTGACATCCGGCGGTCGGCTTCAATGACCACTTCGTCGTGGATATGCATGACGATGGAGCAGTAGCGAAGGGTCTTCATGGCGTAACAAAGGATATCTCGGGAGGTTGCCTGGACGATGTTTTCTACGAATTTTGGACCGTAGCTGTCAATGCGTTCCCATTTCTTCGTGCCGCCGACGCCTTCATAGGTGATACAGTCGCCGCCAAAACGGTTCTCTCCGATCTTTGGCTTCACATAGGCAAGGCTCCTGCCGGACGGCAGAGTGATAAACAGCATCCCGTTTCTGGCGGAGAATATGATGCCGTGTGTTTTCGTGGTGGTCTTACGGGTAACAGCGTCCATCACAGCGTGGTCAACCGCCCACCAGAACTGCACGATTTTCGGATTCGCCTGACGCCATGCGGAAACCAGAGCGGGAAGCTCGTCCTCGGACAGCCCCATCTCCAGTGCGCCCATAGCCTTAAGTGCGCCCACGGAGCCGCCGTAGCCGAGAGCAAGTTCTGCGATTTTGCCTTTCTGCCGCAGATGTCCGTTGACGCCGTACTTTTCTACGGGGACGCCGAACATCTGGGATGCGCTGGCGCAGTAGATGTCCTTGCCCTCGGCGAATACATCCTGCCGCCACTTCTCGTCGGCAAGCCATGCGATCACCCTGGCTTCAATCGCGGAGAAGTCCGCCACAATGAATTTTCTGTTTCCCTGCGGCACGAATGCCGTGCGGATCAGCTGAGAAAGGGTATCTGGCACGTCCTCATAGAGCATTTCCAGAGCGTCAAAGCCGCCTGCCCGGACAAGCCCTCTGGCTTCGGTCAGATCGTCCAGATGGTTCTGAGGGAGATTCTGCATCTGAATGATGCGGCCTGCCCACCGCCCGGTGCGGTTGGCTCCGTAAAACTGAAACATACCTCTTGCCCGGCCATCGGCGCAGACGGCAGTCTCCATCGCCTGATATTTTTTAACGCTGGATTTCGCAAGCTGCTGGCGCAGGGTCAGTACCTTTTGCAGCTGCTGCGGCGCAGTTTTCAAAAGCTCCGCTACAGCCTTTTTGCCCAAGGTATCGGTCTCCACGCCGTTATCCGCAAGCCACTGCTTCATCTGCTGTACCGAATTGGGATTATCCAGTGAGGTCAATTCCTTCATCGCCTGGGTCAGCTCCGAGCGGGAGCGCCCGTCCATCTGAATGGCCTGCCGCACCAGCTCCATATCCAGTCCCACGCCGCGGTCGTTGATCTCCTGGTCGAGATGGTATTCCTCCCAGACGCTGTCCGGCACAGGATACTTTAAGAGCCGTGCCTGGATAGACATCTCTGTCTCCACATCGCGGATGTTGTATTTTTTAAATGCCAGCCATTTGTCCGGGGAGTGTTTTGGAAGATTGCGGGTGCGCTGACCGTTGGACTTCGTTGGCGCACAGGGCTGGCAGAAATATTTGATGAGGTCTTTGCCTTCGGCCAGCTTTTGCTTTTCCAGCCCAAGAACGGCGCCGGCTCCCTCCAAGGATAAAGGCAGACCCATGTACGCAGCCCAGACCATCGAGCATTTCCAGGAATCCGGCTCCAGATAGTCGCCGGTCGGATAGCCCAGAAAGCGTGACAGGCAGATGCGTTCAAAATTGGCGTTGAAGGCCCACTTGGTTACCTTGTCATCCTCCAAAGCGCAAAGAATCTCCGAGGGAATCTTCTCCCCGCAGGCAAGGTCTATCTGCTGTACGGGAGCGCCATCCACGCTGTAGGCAAAGAGCAGTATTTCAAAATCGGGAGACTCCACATAGCGATACACACCTGTTTTAGCAAGGGGCTGGTCGCTGTAAGTCTCCAAGTCGATTGATAAGGTTTGCATTTCGTCACTTCCTTCCATACCCCAATAGGGCGGCAGATCGCTCCGCCGCCCTGGGGCTTGGTACTTTATTTCTCCAGCAGCTTCATGCGGTTTTCATGATACTCTGCGTCACGAGCCGCCTGTTCACGCTCACGCTTTTCGCGCTTGCGGTCATAGAGGAAGGACTGGATGCTGCTGATCAGAATGACTGCGCTGATGCACAGCCAGATGGCGAGAACAGCAAAAAGCAGAATTGTCTGAAACATTGTCATGGCCGTTTACCTCCCTTGTCTTAACCGAGGAAATCCTCGTCGTCTTCAGTTGCGAAGTCAGCTTCAGCACTGGCCTTGCCGCCCAGGGGTTCGCCGGGACGGATGAGCTGTAGATTGTTCAGCCCGCAGGCGATGCCCTTGTTGCCGTTGCTGTTGAAAGCGTACAGGTTGATGGACGCTCTGCCGTACACGCCGGAATACACCTCGGAGCGGGTCAGCACAGGATTGCGGTCCGCGTCCACGATGCCGGGAGCGGTTGCGGAGTTGGCGTTGATGAAGTAGGCGTTCGCATAGGCAGGATCGTCGGGCCTTTCAATGTCGCCGTCTCTCAGCGGAGTCTTGATCGCGGAGAGAGGAGGCACGCTGCGGCCGTTGCCCTTCAGCTTGGCCTGTCCCTCCTGATAGGCGGCTTCAATGGCGGCCTTGATTTTTGCCACCGTCCGAGTATCGGACTTCGGGATGATCAGCGACACCGAGTACTTCGGCGTGCCGCCGTTGATGGACTTGGGCTCCCAGACGTTGGCGTAGGACCAGCGGGTGTCGGGGCCGGTGATGACCTTCATAGGGTTGTTGACTCTGTTTGTGTTGGTAGACATATTACATTTCCTCCATAAAATCATTTTTCGCGGTATTCCATTCGGGCCGTTTATCGCTCGACCGCACGAGCGTGGGTTTGCCTTGCGGCTTTTCAATGTAGGGTGCGAGAAGCTCCTCAAAGCGGGATTTGCCCAGCAGCTTCTGCATGGCGGTGATGCCGAGGACTTTTCTCTCATAAGGATCGAAACCCGCGCCCTCAACAGCGGCGGCGACTGCGGCTTCACTGGTGTACCTGCGGTTGGAGCGGCCCTCGACCAGCTTCCAGCCGGGGAACGCCGTACCGCTGATTGCCTGCTGGAGCGCGTATTCCTTCACATCGGATGCCCAGGCGGTCAGAGCGTCGACCTTGCCGAGAATATCGGCGACCTCCTCATCAGCGAGGAGCGCAGGGGTCTGGAATTCGTACCGGGCAAGAGCCAGGTTCGCTTCGGCGCGCTCTCTGCACTCGGCTTTCGCCTTGCAGAACCGGCACCACTCACCACAGCTGAAGGAGCCTTGACCTTCATAAGCAAGCTGCGCCTTCTGAGTCAGTTCACTGTTTGCCCATTCGTACAGGTCGGCCTTGTCCATCTCATACACGCTGATGTTGGACTTCCTCGGCTGATAGATGGTCATGCGGACAGTGTCGATGTCGTAGATGCCATCGAAGATTTCCAGAGCGCCCAAGGCATAGAGCATCATCTGTGGATTACGCTCTGCAAGCACGAGGCATCCTTGCCCGTTTTTGTAATCGCAGATGTTCAGAACACCATCCGCAATGATGATGCAGTCTGCCGTGCCGAAGCCCTCTTTGACCCAGCGTGAGAAGTCCACCCGCTGTTCGATCATGACCACGGGGTCGGCGCAGGTCTGCTTTGCAGTCTCCAGAAGCTCCGATACATAGGCGGCATATCCGGCGGCGCAGTCCTCCATCTCCTCGTTGTACCAGTAGAGGTTTTCGATGGGATCGTCCGCCGGAATACCCAGAACCTGCTTCAGCCGGAACTCACAGAGCGCGTGGGCGTCCGTCCCTTCGGCGGCGTAGTCGCTGCCCTTGTCCTCATAGGCTTCGCACAGCCTTGCGGAGGGCGGACAGTTGAGCCAGCGTTCGGAAGAAGAAGCGGATAAGACTGCGTGTTTAACTGCCATTGGTCAGTACCTCCGCTTCGGCGAGCAACGCCTTGTAGTGTGCGGGGTCGATCTGCGACAGTTTGGATGCGCCGTGCTTTTGAAGCAGGGCGCGGATCTCGGCGGTGTGCCCCTGGCGGGATTTGTCAGCAAGCACGGCTCTGACCTGCTCCAGCGTCAGTTCCGGTTCGGGAGGAGAGGCGGGAGCATCCTCTGCCTGCGGCTCTCCGCTGAACATCTTTGTCAGCCAGTCAGCGGCATCCGAAATAGAAGCGGCAGCACTGCGAAGTTCTTCGATGGTCTGCGCCATATCGCTCATTCTGCTCATGTGATTTTCCTCCTTCCCTGGATTTGCTCTGCTGGCGTGCGATGTTCAGGTTGCTTGCCAGTCTCCTTGACACCACGCTGATCGCGGTCAGGACATCAATAATGTCCTCGTCGGCATGGGCGTCATAATGGTTTGCGTTGTAACTCATATCGGCGGTTCCTCCTTTCCCAAGGCGTCTTGAGTTGCCTTTCAATGACCCATCTGGACAGGAAAGGAGGGGTTGGCCGAAAGATTTTTAGAATTTTTCCTTGAGCCGCTTCAGAAGCTGATTTCTTTTATACACAAAGGTGTTACGGGGCATCTGCAGCCGCTCTGCACCGGCACGTTCGGAAAGCCTGTCCGCAATTGCCATGAGGATCTCGTAGCTTTCCGGGTCGGATGACTGAAGCTCCGTGAGCAAGCCGTTCAGGATCAGGGAATCGATATCGATCTCCGTGGTCAGCCTGCTGTCTGCAAGAAAGCTGGTGCGGGAGACGCCGTTCTCATAGGCGTTCTCCATTTCAGTGTCGATGGAGAGATGCTGGGGAGCGTCTTTCGGGATACAGCGGAACTCGCAGGTATCGCAAAGACCGTCGCATTTGTAACTTTTCTTAAATGGAATGCAGCAGGCTCCGGCTCTCTGCTTTGCCTTGCGGGTAGTCCCTACGAACCGCTCCCAGTCCCGTTTCTGTTCCGGGGTGACCTCGATCCACTGCTTGAGCGGACGGTAGAAGATGGTTACTGTGGTCTGATTTGCATTGTTTTTCATAAAAAGTCCTCCGATTTTCGATTTCTCGAAACGGAGGACTCTGGGCGCTGCCGCAAAAAGGGTGCAAAAACCTAACCGCAGTCCTAACGGAGTTCTCCGTTTCGGATTGCAGCTTCCTTATCCAGTAGGCAGCTGTTTATATTAACTTGTCCCTTCAAGAGGCACTGGATCGTCCGGGGCCAACGGATGTACCGCTTGTGGGTGTGAGCTTTCACTCACAGGTACTATTTTATTGAGATTCCGGATTTTCACGAGGAAGTGGGACTTCCGGTTCAAGTGGCCGAAAAAGCCTGAAAATAGGCAAAAAAAATAAGGCCCTCATGTCTTGAAAGACATAAGAGCCTTGATAAATCAGGGGTTCATACCGGAAGTGCGACTTCCGAATTATTTTTCAGGAGCAGTCATTTTGTTCCCGTTTTTGGGTAGTTGCTGCGGAATACCCGCATCTTGCAGTTTTTCGTTCCACATGAAGATGTTTTCCATGTGGTGATGTTCTATCAGGTACCGATAAATGAGGTGCTCGTCCTTGGCGGTCATAATGTTGAAACCAGCCTTGAGAATTAAATCGTATGAGAAAGCCGGTTGCAGATTCAGCCCGATGCAAAGAGCAAGCACGCTTTGTAAGGTGATGTTGGAATCCTTCTTTTTTCGATAGTCTTGAATCATGCGAGAGCTGATACCTGTACGTTCTTCCATCTTTTCGTTGGTGTATCCACGACGTTTTATATGATAGTCAAGGGTTCCGCAAAACGACGAAGGAACTTCAGCAAGTATATCTGCGACTCGCTTTGCCTCTGCAGCAATAGCAGCCATTTCACGGGCACGTTTCTGAACATCTTCGTTCTTGCCTTCTCTCGGATTGAAGCTGGCTTCGACAAAACTCTTTGAATCTGCATCCCTACAAAGGAAGCATATGCGGTAGAAGGAGTCATCGTATTGGGTGCTGACCCTTGTAGTGCGGTCGAATACCAAGCAGCACTCATCGACATGCTCTAAGGCGTATTCGGTAAGGGTTGGTTCAGAATCCTCCACAATACTTACATATTGAGGATCATTAATGACGAGTAGACCACCAGCGTGAATAAAACGCCTCGCCGCAATATCCTCAGATAAATCCGGGTTAAGCAGGGACTGAATTATGACATTGTTGCGGTCGATGACAAAGGTTTGGCCTTTTTTCAAACTGCCTTTTTTGAAGGAGAATGGCGGGTAGTTCTTACCATCGACAAAGTTGAAAACACCGGCGGCTTGCTCAAAACCGAGCTCAACAGCACGGATCTTTGCGGCTGTCGTTGAAACCTTGAAAAAATCAGCGAACTCACTGATGGCAAGTTCCATGACGTACCCGTCACGGAGACGACCACGATATGCTCTGTGAAGTCTGTTTAGAATTTCGGAGAGTTTTGCCTTACCGGTTTTTGCGGGGATTAGAATTTTGGGAGCCAGCGCATTGGCTTGCCACTCCATCCAAGACAGCTCATCTTCGAGCTCGTTGGACTTCTTCTTATAATCCTCTACAACGGCGCAGGAGATTGCTTGAATTTCAGGATTCAAGAGCTTCTGGAGCTCGAAGAACTTATAGTGCTTGTCCCAATGAACACACTCGTGGATTACCGTATTATTTGTCGAACCGATATTTCGCATGAAAACGACATCTGGGTTAACCAGTATGGTTCCGGGGGTTATAGTACGATCCGACGTTTCCGTGCATGCCTTATTTGTAAAAACCTCGACATTGGCGTCGTTGAAATATGTGCGACCAAAGATACCATCGGGCAGAGGCGCATGATAAACAGTCAACCCCATATTCTCGACGATCTCCTTGATGGGGAGCGGCATGGGTTCCGCTAATGCACGGGGACAGTATTTTTCGAGAAATCTTTCTGCATGCTTGTCGAGATCTTTTGCGTAGATGTACGGGACCAAGTATTTAGTGAGCGCATCTTCTGCCCTAAACAGTTCTTTTGAATATTCCGATGCATAGCCCATTCTGACTTGTTGGAGCCCATTTTTCAAAGTTACTGAAAAAGGTATCGAGAGCCAGCACTCGGTTGAATCACTTTCATAGTCACGTCGGCCACGTCCAGAGATTTCAATATCAGCACGAACGGTAATCTTGCATTCTATCCTGTCAACATCCGACTCATGGAAATTGACACCCATAATTTGAAAGTCGCTCAATTCCACATAGGAAGGGTCTGGGACAACAGAAGTAGATAAATCCAAACGGCCTTTATTGTTGTAGAGGTATGATTTAATTTTGCTGAAAATCTGGTTATAGTATACGTCCTCAAGATAGGCCGCAAATGTATCATACTTCTTAGACAAGACACACCCTCCTAACTGGAAATGATTTGAACTTATATATTATACCACATCTACGATGAAATTTCAACCATAAACAGTGCAAATTCGAGTGTTTTCAGAGAAAACCTCTTGTGTTTTGCACACTTTCGTGATATAATATCTAAGTCGAGCTCTGAAATAGGCTTTTTTAGATTTAAGGAAGGGAGATCCCGATGGAAGTAAGTTACAAAAAGTTATGGAAGCTGCTAATAGATAAAGATATGAAAAAGAAGGATTTACTTGCTACGGCTGGCATCAGCTGGGCCTCCGTTACGAAACTGTCCAAGGGAGAAACCGTGAGCATGGAAGTCTTAATGAAAATCTGCAAAGCATTAGACTGCAACATCGGAGACATTATGGACCTAATTCCGGAGGAGGAAACAAGTAGTGAGCAGCAGTGACGAAATAATCGGCCATGCGAATCCGCACACCGTAAAGAAATTTGAGCTCATTGAGAAATATGTCGAAGCATGGGCCCATATACTTCTTTTAAATCAATACTGCACAGGGCTTGTTTTTATCGATTGCATGTCTAACAGCGGCGAGTACGTTGACGATGATGGCAAGCAGGTGTTCGGTACGCCAGTCCGTGTGGCAAAATATCTCCGTCAGATTGCCGGACAGTATTTTGGCAAACAAATTGACTTGTATTTTAGCGATTTGTCGGCAGCGAAGACGGCGCATCTTGAGAGCCTCATGCCCGGTGAGACCAGAAATTTTCATTACCACATTACAACTGAAGATGGTAACGAGCTTGCGAAACGGATAGGCAACTCTATGATAAACGGCAGACATTATCTGCTTGTTTACGATCCGTTCCAAGCGACTATTGATTGGAACGCACTATTTCCATATATCAACAATTGGTGTGAAATAATCATTAACCACATGGTTTCGGATTCCATGAGAGCTGTCAAAATGGTTAAAAAAGATGCTGCACGAAACAAGTATGAGCAGACCTACTTGACAGAATTGGAGAACCTCATCCCCTATGGTAGTGATAAAACTGCTTATGAAAAACGTATCGAGGAGATAATCAAAGCACTTCGTCGGAAGACTTCCCGGCAATACTACATAGCTGCTTTTCCGTTTTTTAATGAAAAGAACGCAATCGTATATGATTTAATCCATTGCACAAGTAATCTGAAGGGATTCCAGCTGTATAAGAAATGTGCGTGGCAGACGTTCGGAGGCAAATCTTCCACGAAGAATACGCATGGCTTAGAAAACCAGCTTATGCTTGACTTTGAGGGCAAAGGCGTAACGAAGACGCACACCGACGAGTTTTGCTTTTACATTAAAGATATTGCTGAGTATCTGCAGAAGTCATTTAATGGGCAGTCCGATGTTCCCATGAGCGATGTATGGGCATCACTGGATAACCATCCAATTTTCCCTTCCGATGGATTCAGGCCTCAGATAAAAAATGAACTGAAACAAAATCACGGTGCCAGCGTAAGTCGGAGCACCATAAGTTTTGTCGATAGGAGCTGATCCAATGAAGAAGGTAAAAGGTTACATCAAAAGAAAAACCATGCTTTACAAAACCGGTGTAGAGTATGGCGACTATACGATGAATCATATTCAGGGCTGTGCTCACGGCTGCAAATACCCGTGTTACGCTTTCATGATGAAGAAGCGTTTCGGGCAGATAAAATCCTACGAGGAATGGCTGGAGCCCTGCTTGGTGTCAAACACGCTCGAACTGCTGGACAAGGAAATCCCTCGGCTGAAGGAAAAAATCAAATCTGTGCAGTTGTGTTTTTCAACGGACCCGTTTATGTATCAGTATCCCGAAATCCAGAATATGAGCTTGGCGTCGATCAAAAAGCTCAATGAAGCTGGGATAAAGTGCTCTGTCCTAACAAAGGGTATTTTGCCGATTGAGCTGGCGGAGTTCTCAAAAGAAAACGAGTATGGCATCACACTGATCACCACGAATGAGGCGTTTCGGAAGCGTATGGAGCCGGGGTCCGCACCGTGGAAAAAGCGGCTTGCAGCACTAAGGGCTTTACACGACGCCGGATGTAAAACGTGGGTAAGCATAGAGCCCTTCCCGACACCCAACATCGTCAGACAAGACTTACAGGTGTTGTTGGAGGAAGTGGCCTTCGTCGACCGGATCATATTTGGTCGCATGAACTATAGCACCGAAGTTACTGCTTATACGCAACACAGGCAGTTCTTCAATGACAGGGCTGCAGAGGTAATAGCGTTCTGTAACGAGCGTGGTATCAGTTACCACATCAAGGACGGAACGATAACTGAATAAGAGGTGCATGAAAGAACCTGCTGTGCATCAGCAGGCTGTATCTCTCTTGTGAAAAGCGGCGAGATAGTTCCATTAAATTGTTTTTGAATGAAATCTTCTGTAAGCCATAAAAGAAATAATTCTGGGGGTGTAGAAGTGAGAACAAATGGGCCTTTGCAATTACTTTTTGAAGAAAGAAGCGGGGCCATAATTAGACGGATTTATACCTGTCCCTGTGGTAAAGGCAGAATAGTTGAAGAACAGGACTATACACCCGGACACAGAGAAGGCGATGCTTTCATTGAGTGTGATAGTTGTAGACAGCATTACTCAATTGATTTTGGAACGAGCGCAACAAAGTGGAGATTATATCATGACTACACTTCATACTATAAAAGAAAAAATAATACCATGGCCAACAACGACAAAGGAGACGTAAAAATGAATTTAGACAATGTATTTTATTTCAAGAAAATTGTTGATGCGCTTTATCCGGATGAGGATCGTCCAGCGGTAGATATTCAAAGCGTTGTAGATGAAGTTAGAGAGAATATAAAAAGTCTGAGCGATTCTGATTTCAGCGAGGTAATCATTAGCTGTTTTATTCCAGATTTGTATTCTGGCATGGGGAAATGCGAGAAGCTATTTACAAAACTCACTGAATTGATGGTTGGAGAATGGTGGCGAAGAATGGGTGGTACATATCGCTTGCCAACTAAGAAATCAGGCACTGAAGACGTCGAATTAAAATATAATGGTACCTCAATAGTCTGTGATGCCAAGGTGTTTAGACTCGGACGTAGTCAAAAGGCTCCAAATGTTAAAGATTTCCTTAAGCTGGCGAGTGTTGCCCTTTGGATTAAGAATCTTGAAGAGAGCGGACCTAATCACGTGATTGGAGGCCTTGTTACATACTCTTCCTTGCATGAATGGGAAAGCGATAGTGAAGTTTACGAAGAGTGCACTAACCATGACACCCCCGTGGTAATGCTTCCTTATGAGGTAATGGCTCTGCTTTTGAAGCATAAAGATCGTGTTGCAATTTCAGAGCTCTTGAAATTGTGGAACTATGCGGATAATAGAGTTACTACCTCCAGAAATAAAAAGAACTATTGGGACTATATAACCGGTTTTCTATGTGACCTTCTCTCAATATCAAAAGAAGAGTATCTCTCTGAGATGAAAGACTACCATAGAAGAATACTTCTTGCTGCAGCAGAATATCGGAGGATTGTTCAGAACACTGTCGACTCCGTCATCGCAGCCGTGCGGGAAGACCTTGATCGTTTTACAAGCATTGAAGAAATGAAAGAATATGTGGCAAACGAAATCGTTAAGCGAGATAATGCCACTGCTCTTGATTATCTTAAACACATAGACGACTTCCGGTATTATAGAGACCAGAATTAAAACAAAAGAGGAGGTAGGGCCTTTGCTCTATCTCCTCTTTTGATCATAGAGAACTTCGAACTTTAAGTGCAAATTCGGGGAAAACCTTTTTTATCTCCTTACCAACTTGTATAAGTGCATCAGCATCTGAATCAGCATCAGTTACGCATTCTGCGTTTGCTATTAAGCCAACAGCATAAGCCAATACTGCCAGACCAGCATCGGCACCATTCCAGCCTGATTGCTCGGTTAGCTGCTTGCCAAAGGACTCTATAATGTCCTTCATTTTTTCTTGGAGCATTGACATTGTGATAGGAGTCCGCTCAACAGTATTCTTTCTTGCGACAAAAGCCATACATGTATTTACTGCTTCCGACATAACGGAGCGAGGTCTTCCTTTTCTTTCAATGCTCAAAGGCTGAACACTTGTGATCCAGAAAGGCGAAGATCGGTAGGATTGAATGATCGCATCCCAGCCATTTACGGAACTATGTGAGTAAATGAACGAAAAGACACCATCTGGTTTTATTACTCGTGCGGCCTCTCTAAATGCTTGTTTAAGTTCAATACAGTATGATTCATGAGCGTTACTGCCTTTTCCCTGACGTCGAGATGATGCTACAAGCTCGTATTCTGTGTCGGTTATCTCTTCCGAAAACAGGTCCGGAGCTATATGCTTTAGCAGAATACGCTTCCAAGCATAGAAAAAGTCTGCCAAAATAGAGTAGTAAATATTATCATAATAAGGAGGGTCTGTCACGATGGCATCAAACATATTGTCATCAAACGGGAGCTCCTGTGCATGAGCGTGCTTAATGGTTATCTTCCCATCAGAATGCTCGAACGACGATACACCTTTAATTATCCTGTCCAGTTTATCCCAAATATTTGCTGGTCCGTGAAGCAACATGTCGGTTTCTGTATAGTCCCATAGCATTGCAACGCCCGGTCCACAAAAAGCTCTTCCGACTTGTTCATTTCCTCCTATCCACATTGACATTCGGCAGTTCCAATCAACAACTTGATCAATAAGGCTTGCCAAAACGCCTATCACGAACTTAGCCATTATTTCATCGTTAGCAGAGAGACTGTTATACTCTTCAATCAACTCTTTGATGAGATAGACTAAAACCATCCTCTGACGGCGGTTTAAAAAATCAGCATGAGTTTTAATGCCATACAATGCAGGGTTAACAATTCCGGACCATACTGGAAGCTCACTTTTGGGAAGCTCAGCGTGGATTTCATTAAGAACTCTTTTTTCTTCTTCATCAATGGCTGAGATAGAAGGTATGGCGTTCTCCGGGGCAAGTGAAAAAGACTTACCACTTTTTTCTGTGTTTATGATAGCTAATAGTGCGTCATCACAATCGGGAACAGTGATTTTTTCTTGAAGCTCATGGCAATAGGGACAAGTGCACTTTCCTGTACCTCTTCCCCAAACCACAGGATAATATGAATCCTCAGGTATGTTCTGAATACCAATTATATCCCCGTTAGAACTTTCTTCTTTTACAAACGAAAGGCGTTTTCCTTTTTTTGTCGAAAGCCAAGGACGCTTTATTAAATAGAACTCTTTTCCGCAGTGGTCACACTTCTTTTTATAGGACCACATGTATCCAAAAGTCTTCTCTCCACTTGATTGCCTTAGTGGGTATAGCCATTCTGTATCAGATTTGAGTCGGCATAAAACATCCTTGCCCGATTTGGCGACAATACTTTTTGCCTTATCGAGATCAACCTGATTAGCAAAGACCATATTACACTGTTGGATAAATACGGAAAGTTGATTGGCATCAATAGAATATGTATCAGCACCGAGATCTTTTGCCTCGAAGGGAATGGTTCCGCCACCGCCAAACATATCAAGCAGCTTCGGAGGTTCCGAATACCCCTGCATTATAATCTTTTTTGCCTTAGCCTCGATGTCGTGATTGTTATTCATTGCAAGAGAGGCCATAACAGAAGACGCATCTTCTGATGAGTCTTTTGCTAAGGATGCAAATACCAATGAGCGCATGGCACTGTGCGGCCGACGAGCCCACCATACATGGATTGTATGAGAAGTTTCTCCTCTGTGATATCGTTCATTATAACCTGCAACAGATGCCTCGTAGTGAAGCATTCCCGTGTCAATCAGTCGTTTTTCACATCCTGAAGGAATATCAGAAATATCGGGACTAAAGTACGATTTTGCTCCTTTGTTAGACATTAGATGCTTCCACCTCCAAGACATTATCATGGAAGCTCAATTTATACACTTTCGCTGTCTCTGGTAAAGCACGTGTAAACTTATAGCCTATTGAGATCCGATGGTATTTCCAATCAACAGATTTGACTCCAATTGAAAGGCCATTAAACGAAACAGGAACTTCAGATCGGTTCCCGATTAGCTGTTTCATCAAAGCGTCAGTCTTGCTTGACCAGATCACATACCCGAATTGACGAGCACTTTTTGTTATTGAAAGGACCATGTGAATACCTCCTTTAATTTATAACGGTATTATAGCACAAACAAAGCTTGATTTCAAGCTTTGTTTGTGAATTCGAGGAAATAAATCTTTTAATTATTCCACACCTTTTAATTATTCCTCCAACAGCCGTTTTTGAGGGGTAAGTTCCAAAGGCCATAGAACCGGCCAGCAACAATCGAATAAACAGAAAAAGGGCTTCCGAAGCTCTGCTGCAAAACACAGCGGAACCTCGAAAGCCCTTTATTTCAAGCCTTTTTCAGCACTGATGTGCCGGAGAAGGCTTTTCCTGTTTGTATCAAAGACAGCGTTTTTATAGACCCGCCCTACAACACCGGCAACGACTTCATCTACGCCGACGACTTCATGCGCTCCCAGGAAGAGGAAAACGAACAGATGGGAATGTACGACGAGGATGAGAATCGCCTGTTCAAGAACACCGACACCAATGGGCGGTTCCATTCGGATTGGTGCAGCATGATGTATTCCCGGCTGATGCTGGCGAGGAATTTGCTGGCGGATGATGGAGCCATTTTCATAAGTATCAATGATTGCGAAGTGTCAAGCCTGTGTCAAATGTGCAATGAGACATTTGGTGAAGATAATTGTGTTGCTATACTTATATGGCAACAACGTAAAGGTGGCGGAAACGATTCAAAATATATTGCAACAGATCATGAGTATATTTTGGTGTATGCAAAAAATATACAAAGAATGCCGCCAAAGTGGCGCATAGCACAAAATGCTGAATATCTTAAAAGATATAAAGAACAAGATGCTGATGGTCAAAGATTTTATTGGGATACTTTAGTTAGAAATGGTTTGCAAAATCCAATCGTGATTTCAATTCAGACACCCGATGGGGATTTTATCACGCTAAACTCCCAGTGGTCCAAAGAAAGAGTACTTTCTGGACTCAAAGATGGAACCGTAAAGTTTACGAAAACCGAAAATGGATGGAGCCTTCATCATAAAGTGTATATGAAAGACGGACAAGTTCTCCGATCTCTTTTAACAGATTACGGGAATAATAGATCGGCAGGTACGGAGATAACAAACTTATTTAGTAAACCATATTTTGACTATGCAAAACCTACAACTCTTGTGGGAATTCTGGGAGATCTTTGTACACGAAACGATGATGTCATTCTCGACTTCTTCTCCGGCTCCGCCACCACTGCTCACGCCGTCATGCAGCTCAACGCCGAGGACGGCGGGCACCGCAAATTTATCATGGTGCAGCTGCCGGAACCCTGCGATGAAAAGAGTGAAGCGTATAAAGCGGGATACAAGAACATTTGTGAAATTGGCAAAGAGCGGATTAGAAGAGCAGGCGAGAAGATCAAAAATTCTCTGCGGGAAAACGGCGGAGATATTCGGCATAGCGCAAAGCACATTGAAACCGCCCCGCGCAAATCTTTTGCTTCTCCGGATGGACAAACCACCTTTTCCGTGCCCATGATTCCCGCTCGGTGGAGCAAAGCAGATGAAACGGAAGATAACCAGAAAATGGCCGACGAGTTGGACATCGGCTTCCGCGTCCTCAAGCTGGACGACAGCAACATGAAGGATGTCTACTATGCCGCGGACGAGTACGACCAGCAAAACCTTGTGGACATGATCTCCAACATCAAAGAAGATCGCACCGACCTGGACCTGCTGTTCGGCTGCCTGCTGGACTGGGGGCTTCCCCTGTCCCTGCCCTATACATCTGAGCAGATCGATGGCTGCACCGTCCACACCTACAACGACGGCGACCTGATTGCCTGCTTTGATGCCAATGTGCCGGAGAGCGTGGTCAAAGAGATTGCCAAGCGCAAACCGCTCCGTGCGGTGTTCCGTGACGCTGGTTTTTCTGACAGTCCTTCAAAAATCAATGTCTTTGAAATCTTCAAGCTCTACATGCCGGAGGATGCGGACGATATTGGAAAACGAGTGAGGGTATTATAAGCATGGATATTTTGGCAATTACTATTTCTGCGCTTGCTTTGGTCTTATCGATTGCCCAATATGTTTTGGAGGGTAACCGCCTAAAAAATGAGTCTACCTTAAGGGCCTATAATGAACTTCAAAAAGAAGTGTTCCCGATTTTGAAAAAATATAAAAAAATGGACAGTATCCAGCCAGACACACCTGAATGGAACGAAATAACTAGTTGCCTGGCAAAAATTGAAAACTTCTGTGTGGGAATCAACTCAAAGATGTACTCGATACGTATCCTAAATCGCCTTGGAGGAGGGTTTTTCATTGAGCAGCGTAAGCGCTTGACCTCAATCATTAAGAGGAAAAGAGATAGCGATAAATCAATGAAGCATTATGATGAATACGATCGTGCTGCAAAAAATCTTTGCAAATTAAGAGGTGAACCAGATTGTCTTCAGGAAATAAGGGAAGCGGAGGATAGGGAAAATCAAAGAATGGAGGGAACGGAAAGTTGAAGCTGCAATTCAAGCATCAAAAGTTCCAAGCGGACGCAGCGAAAGCCGTGGTGGATGTGTTTGCCGGGCAGCCGTACCTCACCCCCACCTACATAATGGACAAGGGATATGAACACTCCCTCCTCGATAAGATCGACTTTACCGGCTGGCGCAACGAGCGCATTGTGCCGGAGCTAAGCGACCGGATTATTTTAGAGCATCTGCAAAAGGTGCAGCGCGCGGGCCAAATCAAGCCCTCCGAGCGTTTGGAGGGGCATTACAACCTGACCATTGAGATGGAAACCGGCGTTGGCAAGACCTATACTTACATCAAGACCATGTACGAGCTGAACAAGCACTATGGTTGGAGCAAGTTCATCGTTGTGGTACCCAGCATCGCCATCCGCGAGGGTGTGTATAAGTCTTTTCAGGTGACGCAGGAGCATTTTGCCGAGGAATACGGTAAGAAAATCCGCTTCTTCATTTACAATTCTTCTCAGCTCACCGAGATCGACCGCTTCGCTTCCGACAGCTCCATCAATGTGATGATCATCAACTCGCAGGCGTTCAACGCCCGGGGCAAGGACGCGCGGCGCATCTACATGGAGCTGGACGAGTTCCGCTCCCGCCGACCCATCGACATCATCGCCAAGACCAATCCAATCCTCATCATTGACGAGCCGCAGTCGGTGGAAGGCGCGCAAACAAGGGAACGGCTGAAAGAGTTCAACCCGCTGCTGACTCTGCGCTACTCCGCCACCCACAGGTCAGACAGCATCTACAACATGGTCTACCGTCTGGACGCAATGGAGGCGTATAACAAGCGGCTGGTGAAGAAAATTGCCGTCAAGGGCATCACCGAGTCCGGCAGCACGGCAACGGAGGGCTATGTCTACTTAGAGGGTATCAACCTTTCCAAAGCCGACCCCACGGCAACTTTGCAGTTTGATTTTAAGGGCGCAACCGGCATCCGCAAAAAGACGATGAAGGCCGGTATCGGCTTTAATCTCTATGACAATTCCGGCGGTCTGGATGAGTATCAGAACGGTTTTGTGGTTAAGTTCATTGACGGGCGGGACAACTCGGTGGAGTTTTTGAACGGCATTAAAATCTATGCCGGGGATGTGATCGGAAAGGTCAGCGAAGACCAGCTCCGCCGCATCCAAATCCGCGAGACCATCCTCTCCCATATTGAACGGGAACGGCAGCTCTTCCACAAGGGCATTAAAGTACTGAGCCTGTTCTTCATCGATGAAGTGGCGAAGTACAAGCAGTACGATGAGGCGGGCGACCCCTACAACGGCATCTATGCCGATATGTTTGAAGAGGAATACACGGATATTGTTTCCAATATGCAGCTTGAGCTTGGCGATGGGGATTACATCCGATATCTCGACTCCATCTCCGCCCACGAGACCCACGCCGGGTACTTCTCCATCGACAAAAGGGGCAAGATGACCGACAGCAGGCTCAGCGACAGGAGAGAGCAAACCTCCGACGATATTGACGCCTATGACCTCATCATGAAGAACAAGGAGCTGCTGCTGGACAGGGATCCGAAACGGTCGCCGGTGCGGTTCATCTTCTCCCACTCGGCGCTGCGCGAGGGGTGGGACAACCCCAATGTGTTCCAGATCTGTACCCTGAAACAGAGCAGCAGCGAAGTCCGCAAACGGCAGGAGGTAGGCCGCGGCTTGCGTCTGTGCGTCAATCAGGACGGCGAGCGCATGGATGCGAATGTGTTGGGCAACGATGTTCATGCGGTCAATGTGCTGACGGTCATTGCCAGCGAGAGCTATGACAGCTTTGCCAAAGGCTTGCAATCTGAGCTTGCGGATGCAGTCGCCGGTCGCCCTGTGGCTGTCACCGCAGACCTCTTCAAAGGCAAGGTGCTTGTGGATGCAAGCGGCAACGAACAGGTTGTGGACGGCGAGCTTGCTCAGGCAATCCATTACGATCTCATCGTCAACGGATATATTGACCGCAAGGGCGCATTGACAGATAAATACTACGCTGACAAAGCAAATGGAGAGATTAAGGTTGCTGAGGAAGTGGCGGACAGCCAGGATGCCGTGCTGAGTATCCTTGATTCCGTCTATGACAGCCGCGCCATGCAGCCCGAAAACGCCCGCGATAAAAATGTGGAGCTGCAAGTCGATCCTGAAAAGCTGGCGATGCCGGAGTTTAAGGCGCTGTGGCAGCGGATCAGCCCCAAGTCGGTGTATGTAGTGGATTTTGACACGGACGAGCTTGTACAGAAGGCGATTGATGCCCTTAACCGGAACCTCCGGGTGTCCAGGGTGTTCTTCAAAGTGGAAACCGGCGCGATGGAGGAAATCAAGTCGCGGGATGAGCTGCTGGAAGGAAGCGCATTTTCCAAATCCCGCTCTTCCACCTATGACAGCAGCAAACGTATCCGCACCAATCACAGCGTCAAGTATGACCTTATCGGAAAGCTGGTGGGCGAAACCGGGCTGACCCGAAAAGCTGTCGTCCAGATCCTCACCGGTATTGAAAAGGCGGTCTTTGACCAGTTCAAGGACAATCCCGAAGAGTTCATCATCAAGGCGGCGAGGCTGATCAACGACGAAAAAGCGACGGCAATCATCCAGCACATCACTTACAATATGCTGGAAGAACGATACGACACGGACATCTTCACCGCGCCGACCATCAAAGGCAAGCTGGGCGCGAATGCCATGAAAGCGCAGCGGCATTTGTACGATCACATTGTCTACGACTCCACAAACGAGCGCGATTTTGCCTCCGAGCTGGACACGAACACAGCTGTTGCCGTCTATGTGAAGCTGCCGGACAGCTTCTATATTTCGACACCGGTTGGGCATTACAACCCGGACTGGGCCATCGCATTTTACGAGGGAACTGTGAAGCATATCTATTTTGTCGCGGAGACGAAAGGCTCCATGTCCTCTATGCAGCTCAGACAAATTGAAGAATCGAAGATCCACTGTGCCAGAGAGCACTTCAAAGCCATTAGCGGAGAGAATGTTGTTTACGATGTGGTGGACAGCTATGAGACGCTGCTGAATAAAGTAATGAAATGAAAAAGAGCCTCAGCCGACACACGAGAGGGCATTGACTGAGGCTCTTCTCTTTGGATGGAAAATCGACCTTTATCCTGAATTTTTGGCTTTGAGAGCATGAGCAGAAGAGCGCCTCGGGGCATCCTGTCAGCAATGCTTGCTGCACAGAAAGCTGCAGTTTTAGCCTGACCGCACACTTGCCGCTGTGATGCACCACAGGGAATGCTTTATCAGGCGCGGCCGCCATCTCCAGCAATCCGGAATTGGGAAAACTTATCGAGATGTGCTTTAATCCGCAATCCTCCATGAACGACCGGTTGAATGTGTCCCCATTCTGCAGCGCAGTCCAAGAAAAAGGCATTAAAGTGGGTTTCGCTGGGAAGTCATTTCGGGCGGTACGGGGGTATTATCGTGGAACCATGCTGAAAGGCCTTGTCGAGTACTATTCGGTTGGCCTCTCTGAAAAGTCGTACACAGCATGGGCGGGAGGTTGCCGATGAGGTGTGTGATCAACGCTGAGCAGCATTTTTAGATTGATCCGGTAACCGCGCCATTATATTCTGGATGCTTTCAAACAGTATGCCGAAATGGAGAAACAGGGACAGGATTGGCAAGGCTTTCTGATCTGCTGCAAAGGCGCAATCACCGCGCTGCAACCGGCAAGGCTTGCTGGGCTGATGCAAAGGCATGCGGCGCGCGGCAATTGGCAAGGCTGGCCGATAAAAAGGTGCGTGCGGTACGCGGCAAGGGGGTGCGCCGGCGAGGCGTGGGCGGCGGC
>ERZ779889.657-NODE-657-length-41685-cov-5.007302_pt1 | contig 41685 bp, 40 predicted proteins | sample MGYA00511030_ERZ779889 | MGnify/ENA primary metagenome ERZ779889 (study PRJEB29588, sample SAMEA2160616) | human gut metagenome | biome: human gut; feature: human-associated habitat; material: faeces | place: Denmark | collected 2008/2010 ... | reverse complement strand
CATGAGAATGCCGAGCTTTGCGTGATACCACGTGAGCCCGCCCTGGAAAAACACGGCGTATGGCTCTCTTATCGGTCCGTCGGCGGAAAGCTCAATAGATGAGCCCTGAACGAAAGTTCCTGCCGCCATGACTACTCTGTCGGCATATCCGGGCATTTCCCATGCTTCCGGGGTAACGAAACTGTCAATGGGGGAGGCGTGCTGTATGCCCTTGCAGAACGCAAGCATTTTTTCCTCAGAGTTCAGGGTTATCTGCTGTATTATGTCGTCCCGTTCCTCGCTGTAGAGAGGAGAAACGTTGTAACCGCAGTCCTCAAAGACCTTTGCCGCAAAAACCTCGGTCTTCAGAGCCTGTGCAACGGTGTGCGGCGCCATGAAAAACCCCTGGAACATCCTTGAAAGCTGATCCAGTGTCGCCCCGTTTTCTTTTCCTATTCCCACGGCGGTGTGGCGGTATGAACAAAGCTCCACCAGATCCTTTTTCCCCGCAATATATCCGCCGGTCTGGGCAAGTCCGCCGCCGGGATTTTTTATAAGGGAACCGGCGATAATATCCGCCCCGTAGCTCAGGGGTTCCTGAGGACGGATGAATTCTCCGTAGCAGTTATCAACCATTATCGGAGCATCCGTGCACTCTCTGACAGTGTCACATATCTGCTTTATGTGTTCCGGGCAGAGCGTCCTTCTCGCCGCATATCCCCTGGAACGCTGCATGAAGACAAGTCTGATGGACGGATCGGTTTTCAGGACACTTCTGATCTCATCTATATTCGGGCTGCCGTCGGGATTAAGCTCCGTATGCCTGTATCTGATACCGAAATCGGCAAGAGCGCCTTTGCCTTTCTCTCCCCGGACCCCGATGGTCTCAAGAAGCGTGTCATAGGGATACCCGGACACTGAATACAGTGTGTCTCCGGGACGCAGCAAGGCGAAAAAAGCAGTGCAGAGAGTATGGGTTCCGGAGACAAACGTGTGCCTTACAAGAGCGTCCTCCGCTCCGAATGTCTGAGCAACCACAGCCTCAAGGGTATCTCTGCCCCTGTCATCGTTTCCGTAACCGGTGGAACCGTGCAGCATTGCCTCGGACACATTGTTGTCCCAGAAAGCTTTAAGGACCTTTTCAGTGTTTATCTGCGCTGTTTCGTCTATTTTTTCGAAGACCGGCTTCACCGCCTGTTCGGCATTTCTGATCACAGTCTCAATATTCATGTGCAACACCTCATTTCCCGTCAATTATATCACTTTAAACGCTGTTTTACAAGGGATAATTTATGAAGAAACTGCAAACACGGACCGAAATTGAAGGGAAGGTATAGACAAATTACGGAAAATGTGATATACTGTCGGGAGTAAGTCTTGCAAGAAATTTTTTTCTGCTTGCCGAAAAAACAAGTAAACGGTGCAGGGCAGTGCCCGCCCGGTATTACGGGGGTTACGTTTTGAATAAGATACTGATTACTTCCGACAGCAGCTGTGATCTGTCGAAACCTTTGCTTGAAAAGTATAATATCCATACCTCGCCGCTTTTCGTAACGGCCGGGAACGATACTTTTCTTGACGGTGTATCCATAACCGCTGACGATCTTTATGCCTATGTTGCAAAGACCGGCGTCCTTCCCAAGACTGCGGCAAGAAGCGACGGTGATTATAAGGATTTCTTCGGGAAATTTGTTTCTGAAGGATACGATGTGGTTCATATCTCGTTGGGCTCCGCGCTTTCAAGCTCTTATGAGCATGCCTGCATTGCCGCCGAGAACTTTGATAACGTATATGTGGTCGACTCCCAGAATCTTTCCACCGGAACCGGACTTTCCGTCCTCTATGCCTGCGATCTTCGCGAACAGGGACTGTCTGCGGCTGAGATCGCCGAAAAGGTAAAACAGGTTGTGGGACGTGTCCGGGCAAGCTTTGTCGTGGACTCCATAGATTATCTCTACAAGGGCGGCAGATGCTCTGCGGTTGCCGCTTTGGGGGCAAACCTGCTTCGCCTCCGTCCCAGTATTTTCGTGGTGGACGGAAAGATGACCGTCGGCAAAAAGTACAGAGGAAATATAAAGACCATATTTGCTTCATATGCAAAGGAACAGCTTGAGAGAGAAGGGGTCAGATACAACCGCAGAAGAGTTTTCGTAACTCATTCCTGCCCCGATGAGACTCTGCCTGACGAAGTTGTGGCTATGGTTAAGGCTTCCGGACTTTTCGACGAGGTCCTTGTGACCCGTGCCGGATGCACGGTCTCTTCTCACTGCGGACCGAATACCCTCGGTGTCCTCTACATCGAAGACTGATACGTGTTCCGATATCAATAACGGTCTCCCGGAAGACATTGTCTTCCGGGAGATTTTCCGCAATGAAAATACCACCCCTTTACGGAGTGGTATTTTATCTTTTTCAGTACATTATTGACGGGTCGTCCAACAGTTCTCTCATCCGTTTAATGAGAAACGCGTACTCCGGTGTCGCAAGCAGAGTTTTCCGCATTTTTACACCGTGTCTGTATCCGAATAATCCGAGAAAAATACTGTAGTTTATTCTGTATTCCGATACAAAGGCGCGTATGAGCTCCGTTTTGTCTGTTTTTGTCGTCAGACCGAAGATTGAGGGAAATGCAAGCATCAGATACAGCATCTTTTCCGCAGAACCGAAACTGTATCTGTCCCTGAAAGGTTTGCCGCCGGTGTTCCCGGAAAGAAGAACAACCGGGGCATCCGTTATTGGTTCATACTTTCCGTTTTCTGCATCCTTCCCACAGATAACATCGGCACAGTCTTTCCGGAGATGTTTTTCCGCCTCTTCGGGGTTTCCGGATACGGTGACAAAAACAGGTTTTATTCCCGGGTGTATTCCGGAATACTTTTCGTACGCCGAAAAGTCCGTGATCTCAGGGGTGGATTCCGGCAGTACCGAGGAAAGGTATTCTGCCGTTTTCAGGGCTTTTCCCGAAATCTGTGACAAACGGTGCTGTTTGTATACGAAGCTGATCATTTTCCGGTGGATCATATATGCCCCGTCTGTTGACAGCAGTCCGTCAACGGCACTGTCGATCAGTTCCGGGTTGCCCCCGATCTGCTCTTTCAGCTTTTCCCTTGTTGTAATGGTGTTTTCACAGCGTTCCAGTATCAGCTTTTTTATATCCATTGTGTTCAGATGGTTCTGATCACTATCTTCTGGCCGTATTTTCCCGAGCCGAGGATGGTTCCGTTATAGTTGCGGACCCTGAAGCCGTCCTTTTCCATTTCCACGTCGAATACTGTTCCGAAGGCGTGGATCTTTCTGAGATAAATGTGGTCGATCTCCTCCGGCAGGCAGGGCTTTATGGAGAAGGTGTTGAAGCCGAGAGGTTCTATTGCCATAAGTCCTTCCGTGAATACTTTGCAGAAGAGTGCGCTTTCGCCGCTGAGGTGGCGTTTGTTTCCTTCCGGATACGCTTCTACCGGATAGGGTACTCTCTGACCGAGCAGTCTGTTTTTGCAGTAAGTCAGAAGCAGATCGGTCGCCTTTTCGGTGTATCCGGAGGCGAAGATTCCTCTGAGGGCATACAGTGTGGCTCTGTCCCAGAAGGTTTTTGTTCCCTGCTGAGTAAGAATACCGTTTTCGGTGAGCATTTCGTCGCATGTAAGAGCTTTGACGGTGCCTTCTGTTCTTCCTGTAAGACCCACGCAAAGGGGCATGCAAATCCAGGAACGGAGAAGTTCGTTGCCTTTATGGTAGCGGTAGGTTTCAAATCCGCCCACATTCGCACCGAAGTATTTTTCGATGTCTTTTGCCAGTTTGTCTGCCCGTTTTTCGTATGTGTCCGCAAGCTCGTTTTCTCCGAATTCACGCAGCAGGATCGCAGAAGTCCTGAGTCCGCTGTAGCAGAGTGTGGAGGTGCAGAGGTTGGCGGAACCGGCAGAGAAACGTCCTTCGAGTTCGTCCTTGTCGGACTTTATCACACCGGATCTGTTCTTTTTGCGTTCGCAGTATTCGGCACACCATTTTATGGCACCGAGGAGTTGCCTTGCTTTTTCCCTGTCCCCGGATATCAAAGCAAAATGGGAGGCACCGTACAGGTACATCGCCGCATCGCCCCTGTCGCCTGCACCGTTCCAGAAATCGAAGCCCTCCGCTACAATGGAAGAGGGGATCGGCTGGTAACTGTCGTCCATAAAGGGCATATACAGTTTGTAAGCGTTCATAGACGCTTCGAGCAGGTCATGGTCACCGGTGAAGGCGAAGTGCGGTCCCGCATATTCAACCTCGTCATTGCACCATACGGCGGCATAATAGGAGTATCCTCCGGGAGAATGAAGAAGTCCGCTTCTGGTTCTGAAGATGCTTTCACCGGAACGGATAAGGGCAAAGGTGAAAAACGTGTCAATTATATCGTCGCCGGTTTCAATCTGCATAAATGAAGTAAGGCGGTCAATGTTCTCGTAACGGTCGCAAAGTGCCTTCTCCGGATCCTCCCTGGGGAAAGGCTCATTTGCCACTCTTCCGGTTATCATGACGTAGAACACGAAGCTTTCGTGTGCCGGTATCACCGTTTTTCCTATAAAGGAACTGTCGCAGACAAGCTGGGTTATGCCCATACATCCCGTTTCACGGTAAAGTATGCGCTCATTTTCGCTTATGTGCCGGAATTCCACATCGTTGTCCGAGTTGTTTTCAACGGTAAATCTTTCATAGGCTATACGGTTGAATGTGGAGGGGTAGAAGTGACGTACGGTGCTGATTCCGTTGCCCGCATCGGAACGGATGCAGAGCGTTCCGTCAATTGTTATCTGGCGCGGATATTCCGTAAGTTTTTCGCCGTTTATGTACATTTCCGATACAAGGCTGTCGGCGGTATCTCTCTGAAATGAGGCGTGGGTGTTATTCGGACGTATCCGGACGGTGGGAAATACTGGGTGATGGAATAGGGAAAGTGTCCCGTCCTCGTTTACGCCGTATTTCAGTATATGGGCGCAATAATACCCGCCCATTTCATAATCTTCATAGTGGGAGTCGTTTTGTCCTACATCCCAGACAATACTTTTTTTCGGGGTCTTGATCTTCCATCTCTGTTCCATGGTTGTATCTCCTGATAAATCATATAATTAAAGGTGTTCTTGACAATACGGACGGACTGTGGTATACTGTACCCGGTTTCGGGACAGGTAATATGCGATCCCGGAAACCATCTGTTGCGGAGGTTTTAAAAAGGCTTATGAATGTACTGATAATTGACGGCCAGGGCGGAAAAATAGGAAAGACGCTCGTGGAAGAAATAAAAAAGTCCGTCCCGTCCGCCACGGTCACTGCCATAGGCACAAACAGTATTGCCACTGCGGCCATGCTGAAGGCCGGTGCTGACCATGCGGCGACCGGTGAAAATCCCGTAAGGGTAAACGCTCCCGGTGCTGATTTTATCCTCGGTCCCATAGGAATCGTTCTTGCGGACTCTCTGCTTGGTGAAGTCACCGCGGATATGGCGACCGCCGTCGCCCGTTCCGGAGCCGTGAAAATACTGATACCGGTAGCAAAATGCAGTACGGTTATCGCATCGCTCTCCGACCGCGAACCGACCCTTGGTGAATATGTCCGCGACGCCGTCAGGAGGCTTGCGGAAAGCGTATCCCGGGCAGATACGGCACAGCGCTGAAATTATACCATACAGACGTAACTTTGTCAATACCGAAATATTCAATATCATCAGGTGAAACCGACTATGAACAAGACAGAGAAAACAAAGAAACCGTTCTTTTCTGCGGCGGAGTCGTTTTTTGACCGCCACATACCGCTGGGGATGTTGATTCTATCCCTGCTCATCGTTTTTGTTATTGAAATACTCAACCGCAAATCTTTTCTTCTCGCGGCGGAGTTCGTTGCTGCCAATCCGTTGCAGTTTCTGAGCAATGTCCTGATAATACTGACGTTTTACCTTCTTGTCATTTACCTCAAGAGAAGGACCTTCGCCGTATTTCTGCTTTCGGTCTTCTGGCTGTTGCTCGGAATAATCAATTTTGTGGTGAGACTTTTCCGTCAGACACCGTTTTCGGCGGTGGATATTGAGGTGTTTCTCCATGCGAACGGTATTGCCGGAGCTTATCTGACCGTATGGCAGATTGTTCTGATAATAGCCGGAGCTGTCGCGGTCATAGGCGGGATAATTTTAGCTTTCATCCGCATGCCGAAAAAAACCGGGGTGAATCTGAAGATATGCCTGCCTGCGAGCCTTGTCTGCGTTGCGACACTCGCCGGGGTTCTTGTGTATACTGTCCGTACCGATGCAATAGCTTCCCACTGCGACAATCTGATAGATGCCTATGACCGGTATGGTTTCACCGCATGCTTTTCCCTGAGTGTGTTTGACAAGGGGATAAAGCAGCCCGAAGGCTACAGTCGGGATAAGGTGGAGAAGGTGCTGTCAAAGATCGGAGATGTGGAAACGGACACGGCGGAGAGACCCAATATAATATTTGTTCAGTTGGAGTCGTTTTTCGACCCCACATATCTCAACGATTTTACTTTTTCGGAAGATCCGGTACCGACTTTCAGAGAACTGAAGCGGGACTATCCTTCAGGGCTGCTTACCGTGTCCACCATAGGAGGCGGAACGACAAATACGGAGTTCGAAGTGCTGACAAGCATGAGTCTGGACTATTTCGGCCTGGGGGAAACTCCCTTTGTGACTGTGCTCAGGAGTCAGACCTGCGAGAGTATCGCTTATGCTCTCCGGGAACAGGGATACAGATGCACTTCTCTCCATAACAATACCGCTACGTTTTATGACCGCAACAGGGTCTATTCAAAGCTTGGTTTTGACACGTTCATACCGGTTGAATATATGCAGAACGTAGAGTACAACGATCTCGGCTGGGCAAAGGATGGCGTTTTGCTCGAACAGGTAGACAAGGTCCTTAAATCCAGTGCGGAACGGGACTTCGTGATTGCGATCACGGTTCAGACACACGGCAAATATCCTACTGTTCCCGGTGATTTCGGAAGTATAAAAGTTTCGGGTGGAGAGAATGACGTCCGCAGATGTGAGATGGAGTATTATGTCAACCAGCTTCATGAATGTGATGATCTGGTGAGATCCTTTGTTGAGAAATATACGGATTATGACGAGCCGGTATGTATCGTTTTTTACGGGGATCATCTTCCGGCACTGGATATAGATCCGGAAGAAGTGTCGTACGGCGACATCTACAAGACCGAATATATAATCTGGACAAACTACGATACCGGTGTCGTTACGGCTGACGAGGATATTCCTGCGTACAGACTTATGCCGAAGGTCCTACAGTCCAACGGTATGACACTTGAAGGCGCACCGATGATAAATCTTCACGTTTCAAGATCCGGCAGCGATTCCTACACGTCTGATATGAGAGTATTGCAGTACGACCTTCTGTACGGAGATCATTACTCCATCGGAGGAAAGGCTCATACCGCCACCGACCTCAGGATAGGACTGATTGATCCCGAGATAGAGGACTGCTATGAGAAGGACGGGTATATTTACGTCACGGGCAGAAACTTCACAAGATCAAGTACCATTTATTTCAACGACTGGCTCAAGGGTTCATCCACGGAATACATTGACCCTTCAACCCTGCGCATAAAGACGCCTGTTACCGTCAATGTTGCCACCTGCACCGTATCGGTATGGCAGGTGTGTGTGGACAATACCGTATTCGGAAAAACTTCTTCGGTTAAGGTGTCGGGAACCGTTCCGGAGTATGTTTTGTGTAATTTGCATAAACTGCACCGCCTAAATCCGAAATAATTCGTCTTCCGAAATTTTGACAAGAATTTTAAAACAGTTGAAACCTGTCGTAATTTGTGGTATAATCAAAATATCTTTTTCTTCGGGCAACATAATGGGCGAGGGGGATGTTTTGATGCAGCTTTTGAAGGAGCGAATACTCAGAGACGGAAAAGTTTTCCCCGGAAATATACTCAAGGTGGACAGTTTTCTCAACCACCAGATGGATATAGGCCTTATTGCGGAGATCGGAAAAGAATTTTACAGACTGTTCAAAGATTGTGACGTCACCAAGATCCTGACCATAGAAGCGTCGGGTATCGGTATTGGTTGTCTGACGGCGCAATCTTTTAACGTTCCTCTTCTTTTTGCCAAGAAGTCAAAATCGAAAAATATAGCGGGGGACGTGTACACCTCGAGTGTAAGATCCTTCACACACGGTACGACTCATGACATCCTTGTTTCAAAGGAGTTTCTCAGGCCGGAGGACAGAATACTCATTATTGATGATTTTCTTGCCAACGGACAGGCTCTTGTCGGACTTGCGGATATCGTCGGACAGGCGGGAGCGACTCTTGTGGGCGCCGGGATAGTCATCGAAAAGGGATTTCAGGACGGTGGAAAGCTCATCCGGGATATGGGAATACACCTTGAATCTCTTGCCATCGTGGATTCGATGGATGCCGAAAGCGGGAATATAGTTTTCCGCGACTGAGTTTGTTTGCAAAAACCATAATATATTTTTCGGAGGTATCAGCAAATGAAAAAGTTCTTTGCCCTTGTCCTCGTCGCTCTTCTCGCTCTTTCCATGGTCGCATGCACCGGAGAGACAAAGAAGGAGTTAACCAAGGACAACATCAAGGTTGGCGTCGTTCATATCGGTGATCCCGCAGACGGCTCCGGCTATTCCTACACCCATGATTGCGGTATAGTGGGTATGCAGAAGGCGATAGGTCTTCGCGATGACCAGATCGTCCGTAAAAACAATGTAAGTGATTCCGATGCTCAGGCAATAACCGAAGCCGTAGAGGCTCTCGTGGCTGAAGGCTGCAACATAATCTTCACCACAAGCTACGGATACATGGAAGTTACCAACTCGATGGCTACCCAGTATCCCGATGTGTATTTCTCCCACGGCACCGGATATATGTCCAATGACAAGAATTTCAATAACTATTTCGGCAGGATCTATCAGGCACGTTATCTCGCAGGTATCGCTGCCGGAATGAAGACCCAGACCGGTAAGATCGGTTACGTTGCCGCTTTCACCACCGAACTGGCTGAAACCTCCTCCGGTATCAATGCGTTTGCTCTCGGCGTTCAGTCCGTAAATCCCGACGCTGAAGTTTATGTAAAGAATCTCAGCTCCTGGTTTGATCCTGCAAATGAGACCGCTTATGCGGAGGCTCTCATCGAGATGGGCTGTGACGTTATCGCTCAGCACTGCGATACTGCCAACCCCCAGATCGCCGCTCAGAACCACAATGTATTCGGTTGCGGATATAATTCCGATATGACCAAGGACGCTCCCAAGGCTCATCTCTGCGCTCCTATCTGGAACTGGGATGTTTATTACACCGCTGCTGTGCAGGCAGTTCTCAACGGAACCTGGGACAAGCTCGGCAATTACTACGGCGGACTCAAGGAAGGTCTTGTGGATGTTTCTCCTCTCTCCGATAACTGTGTTGAGGGTACTCAGGAGCGCATAGACGCTGTTAAGGCTCTTATCAAGTCCGGCGAATGGGATGTTTTCTCCGGCGTGAAACTCAGCTTCAACGCTGACGGAAGCGTTGTCAAGACCAATGCCGACCTCGTGGACAACAACGGTAATGTTATCGTTGCCGCAGGTGCCGCATCTGTCGAAGACGGCGTTATCACCGGAACCATGAACTATCTGGTTGCGGGCGTTTCCGAGAAATAAAACAGTTTACCAATGATCCGGGAAGCACGGACGGCTGTGCTTCCCGGTCGTTTTAATATCGTTGTTCAGGAGTGTATTTATGCAGCAGACAGCAATAGAACTGAAGGGAATATCGAAGTCTTTCGGCAGTATCAAAGCCAATGACAATATTTCTCTTTCCGTTAAAAAAGGGGAAATACTCGCTCTTTTGGGGGAAAACGGTTCCGGAAAAACGACTTTGATGAATGTTCTTTCCGGTATCTACAGTCCCGACAGCGGAACTGTTTTCATTGACGGAAGGCCCGTAGTCATAAAGTCTCCTGAAGACGCGAAAAAACTCGGTATAGGAATGATCCATCAGCATTTCAAACTGGTGGAGAATTTCTCCGCGGCGGACAATATCTGGCTCGGTGTCTCCGATACGGGAACTTTCCTTACCCGGCGCAGATATGAAAAAATACGTCAGCTCAGCCGCGATTTCGGCTTTGATATAGATCCGGAAAAAATGGTATATGATATGTCCGTAAGCGAAAAGCAGACGGTTGAAATACTGAAAGTGCTTTGCTACGGCGCCAATATTCTTATACTGGACGAGCCTACGGCGGTGCTCACGGTTCAGGAAATACGGAAGCTGTTTTCGGTTCTCCGTAAAATGAGGGATGCCGGTTGCGCCGTCATAATAATTACCCACAAACTTAACGAAGTAATGGAGATAAGCGACCGTGTCACCATACTCCGTAAAGGAAAAAGTGTCGGTACCGTGGAAACGGCGCAGACAAATACAAAGCAGCTTACCGAACTTATGGTCGGGGATCAGGTAAGCCTTTCCATAGACCGTCCCGAGCCTGATTTCGGGCAGGTTCTGCTTGATGTCCATGAAATCGATATCAAGCGTGACGATGGCAGTTATGCCGCAAAAAACGTATCCTTTACGGTCCGTTCCGGCGAGATTCTGGGGGTTGCCGGGGTTTCCGGATGCGGACAGAAGGAGATATGTGACGCAATAGCCGGTCTGCAGTCCATTTGCGGCGGAGCCATATTGTATAAAAACCAGCATATTGACGGAAAGACTCCCCGGGAAATAATCGATTGCGGTATAAGTATGAGCTTTATCCCCGAGGACCGTCTGGGAATGGGGCTTGCCGCATCGCTGTCCATCACCGATAATATGATCCTGAAAAACTACCGTGACGCGAAGGGTCCCTTTGTTGACCGGGTTTCCGCCCGTAAGCAGGCGACGGATGTCATAGAAGAACTCGGGGTCGTTACCCCATCCACCGAAACCCCGGTCAGGATGCTTTCGGGGGGCAATGTTCAGAAAGTCCTTCTCGGCCGTGAGATAAAATCCGATCCTACGGTCCTTGTTACCGCATATCCCGTCAGGGGTCTTGATATAAACTCTTCCTACACCATATACAACATTCTGAATGAGCAGAAAAAGAAGGGAACAGGCGTACTTTTCGTCGGGGAAGACCTTGACGTGATGCTCGAACTCTGTGACCGTATACTTGTGCTTTGTCACGGAGAAGTGACGGGAATAGTCAATGCTTCCGAAACCAACAAGGAAGAACTTGGACTTATGATGACCGGCGCCAAGAGATTCGGAAAGATTTCCGATGATCCTTCCCGTGAGGCAAAACAACCTGAAGAGGAGAAGGATACTGCTTCCGCGGAATATTCCTTCAGAAAACCTGCGACGGACAAACCCTCAAAGAAAAGAAGATTTCCCCTTCATGTGGTAAAACGTTCCGTGTTCACGCCGTGGAAAACCGTTTTCTGCTATCTTTTTGCAATCGTTGCGGCGATGCTTGTTGGCGGTGTGATTGTTCTTTGTATGGGTAAAAATCCGATACAGTACTACGGGTATCTTGTTTCCGGATGCTTTTCAAGCCCTATTTATATCAATAACTATATCCGCATCGTGACACCTCTGATAATTACTTCCATTGGCGTGGCGGTGTCGTATAAAATGCGCTTCTGGAACATCGGCGCAAACGGTCAGTTCATCATGGGCGCAATTGCCGCAACAACAGTTGCGTTTGCCTTCAATGGGTCACTTCCGAGACCTCTGATGCTTACGCTCATGGCTGTTGCCGGTGCTGTAGGCGGCGGACTTTTCGGAGCGATAGTAGCATTTTTCAAAATAAAGTGGAACACCAACGAGACCCTTATGACGCTGATGTTCAACTACATCGCTCAGTATATACTTGCCTATCTGAAAAAAGCGAATTTCTACAGGAAATTCAATGAGACCACGGGGCAGGTCCTCAGACCGGATATCAAATCCCTGCCCGAAAACGCATGGCTTTACGAGTGGAAATTCGGGAAGATAAGCATAGATCTTGCTTTGGTGGCGGCAGTTATCATCGTCATACTTGTTGCGGTATATCTGAAAAAGACAAAGCACGGGTATGAGATCTCCGTTGTAGGTGACAGTGTTCCCACCGCCCGCTATGCCGGAATGAACGTGAACAGGGTAATACTCCGTACCATGTTTATCTCCGCGGCGATTATAGGTCTTGCGGGTATGCTCAAGGTCACCGGCTCAAGCACTGTACATACTCTCAGTGACGGCATAACAAGTGATGTCGGCTGGACTGCCATAATCGTTGCGTGGATAGCGAAACTGAATCCTGTGGGTATAACCGTGGCGTCTCTTCTTATGGGAATGCTTCAGAAAGGGTCGGGGGTCGTTGACAGCCGTATGGGTATCTCCTCCGCCGCGTCGTCGATACTTGAAGGCGTGATACTCTTTACTGTACTTGCTGCGGATTTCTTTATCAGATACAAGATAGTCCGGGTTGCGGAGACAGAGACCGCAACTGCCGCTGTGACTTCGGGCGAAGGAAAGGAGGCTGAGGGTAAATGAAAGCTGTAATCGCTCTTCTGTTTGCGTCAATACGCTACGGTACTCCTTTGCTTCTGGGTACCACCGGTGAGATTATGTCCGAAAAAAGCGGACATCTTAACCTCGGTGTGGAAGGCATGATGGCAATAGGCTCTATCATGGGGTACCTTGCTGCGTGCGCCACGGACAGCCTCTTTGTGGGAATTCTGGTTTCTTTTATTGCCGCGGCATTGTCCGCACTGATATACGCGGTGCTTACCGTTACCTTTCAGGCAAATCAGAATGTAAGCGGCCTTGCGCTCACAACTTTCGGACTGGGGCTTTACAAGTTTGTAGGTCTGACCCTTGCTTCAGCCGATAAATTCCCTAAACTTCAGTTACATCCCTCCCTTGCCGCAATGACGGCAAATACGGGGATCCCGGTACTGAGGGACATTCCCGTGATAGGCGATATCTTTTTCTCGCACAATATTCTTGTTTACATCTCCGTGGTCATAGCCGTTGTCTGCTGGATATATCTGACAAGGACCCATCCCGGACTGAAGACCCGCGCGATAGGTGAGAATCCTGCCGCAGCGGATGCAAGCGGTGTAAACGTTTCGCTGATGAAGTATATAAACATCCTTGCGGGCGGCGGTATAACCGGTATAGGCGGTTTCTATCTGGCGCTGATCGTGAACGGCGGGAGCTGGAACGATACCTGGATTAACGGGTTCGGTTGGATCGCAGTGGCTCTTGTTATTTTTGCCAACTGGAGTCCTCTGAAGGCTACCTTCGGCTCCTATTTCTTCGGGATGCTGATGATGCTCAAACCGTATAAAGGGAACCTGATCGAAGAATTTCCGTTCCTGTCCTTCCTTTCCGCAATACCGGACGAATTCTATCAGATGCTTCCGTTCCTCATAACTGCGGCAATACTGGTGTTCAGCTCCATGCGCAAACGTAAAAACGGTGTTCAGCCTGCGGCTTGCGGCGTGAATTATTATCGTGAAGAAAGATAAGAATCCGATAAAAGAAAAGTCCTCCATATGGAGGACTTTTTAATATTTATAGCGTTATTTTAACGGGAACCGATCAGAGATGTCAGGAAAGGAGTGATTACATTGAGAACCGTATAAAGGATATAGACGGCAACCGCAACGATGAATCCGGGGGATGTAAAGACTCCGGAGAGCGCGGTGCGGCATTTTACGGTGCCGGATGGGACTTTGTAGTTTGAGCGGAAATCTTTGTTTTTCAGGCACCTGCAAGCTACCGCCACGACAGACGCCGCGGCAAGGAGGAGAACAGCAAGTGTGTAATAGCCGCTCACGGCTTCATATATATCGTTTTCGAGTTCTTCGGAGAGAATAACCATGACGCAACTTGTGAAATTGTTGAGAAAATGCATGAACATGGGGACAAGTATGGATCCCGTCGCGGCGTACGCGAAACCGAGGTAAAGCCCGAAAATGAAAGCGAATGGGATCTGTTCTATAGTTCCGTGGAACAATCCGAAAACAATCGCGGACACGATGATTCCGGCAAGGGGGGAGTATTCTGAAATGAATCCCTGAATGACCCCGCGGTATATCAGCTCTTCACATATCGCAGGAAGGACCGCTATCAGGATCACGGAGATTATCATGTATGCGGGGCTTTCGGTAAGATACTGTGTGAGAAGCCCTGTGGTATCCATTACCGGGATCCCGAGCTGTTCTATGAAAGTGCTCAACAGGTCGGAAAGCAGAGATGCCGCCGTAGCTACAAAAGGAGATGCGGCTATAAGAGCAATCACGGTTTGCGGCCGCGCTTTTTTCGCCTTGACTATTTCCGACGGTCGTTTGTTTATGCAGACAAGTGAACATAATGCTATAACCGCCGAAACTATCGGATAAAGTCCCTGAGGTACAGCGAAGCTTACCCAGAACAAGGCGTTGCTATATGCCGTATCGCTGATCACACCTTCCTGAAAAAGTGCGACAAGCACAGATGCGGGTAAGGATACGGCCAATATAAACGTAAGGGACAGGAGACAAAACAGAAATACTTTTGTCGATTCTTTGCGAAGCTGTTGCTTCATATCTTAACCTCTTTTCATTACGGGTACTGTTCAGGATCTTTCATCTCATGCCATTATATCAGAAAAGCGAAATAAAATCAAGACCGGACTCAAGAAAATTCAAAGTTATGTCTTTTAAATACTCTTGACATTTAGTGGAAAAGAATGTATAATTATGGTGTCGGGATATTATCCTGAATTTCCACAGTGGGAGATCTTCAATGAAAGCCAGATATTACCTCAAGCTTCTTGCGCCTCTGTGCGTTTTCGCCTTTGCGTTCCGGATTCTTGAAATAATTTTCGCGATCGACTCTGCCAACGGATTCTACGTCAACGGCAGTGTTATTCCGGTGCTTTTCAATATATACATACTTATTGCTTCCCTTTTCCTGCTTTCCTCCGTGATCTTTACCAAGAGGGAACAGAAGCCCGTCAGGGGAAGGGTTGCGACCCTCGGTAAAGCCGGTAATTTCACCGCATTGATTGCCGCGGTGTTTATTCTTGCCGGTGAAATGCAGCCTTTGCTTCACAATATCCTTAACCTGAACAAATATGCTTCCGTCGCGGATATTCTCGGAGATACGGCGATTTACCGTCTTGTATTTGCGGTTTTCATCGCCCTTTTTCTTGTTCACATTGCGTCAAATCCGAAAAAAGCGATCAAAAACAGGTTCTATATCTTTATTTCTGTATTTTGCCCCGTGTATTATGTTTTCCGTGCGGTGCTGCTTTTTACCGACCTGTCCCAGATTCTCACAAGTGCATACTCTGTCTATGATATGATACTTCTGCTGATGCTTGCCGTGGCATATATGAATCTGTCCAAGATCCTTGCCGGCTCGCGGGGAAAAAGGCTCATTACCGGCTTTGGTATGACCTCGGTCCTCTTCGGAGTGATCCGGCTTGCGGATATCATAATGCACTTTATCCCCGGGGATCCGTATAACGTAAAGGTCACGGTTCTTGCGAATATTGCCGATGTCCTTGCTGCGTTTCTGATGCTGTTCATTGTCATGCGCATAAACAGAAAATCACAGAAACCGGACGGAAAGTCCGCGGAGTTTGAACCCGTAAATCAATAAATCCCGGCGGTGAGCAGAACTCACCGCTTTTTCCGTACATTTTTAAAGTTTTGCCTTTATTATCAAAAAACTCCGAAATCTCTCGGGTAAGGCTTTACAAAGCCTCCGTTTACTGGTATAATAATTTCATTATTATAAATCAAATTTTGTAGGGGGACATTATGAGAAACATCGACTATGTTAAGAGGTTTGATCCGGCTGTAGGAGAGGCAATTGAGGCGGAGTACAACCGTCAGTGCCGGAATATCGAACTGATAGCATCCGAGAATATCGTTTCCGAAACGGTAATGGCTGCTATGGGAACTATTCTTACCAACAAATACGCAGAAGGATATCCTGGAAAGAGGTATTACGGCGGATGCGAATGCGTTGACGTTGTCGAGGATATAGCAAGAGACAGGGCAAAGCAGCTTTTCGGTGCTGAACACGCAAATGTGCAGCCTCACAGCGGCGCGCAGGCAAACACTGCCGTATATTTCGCTTTTCTTAAACCCGGCGATACCATAATGGGAATGAATCTTGCCCACGGCGGACATCTGACCCACGGATCACCCGTCAATATTTCCGGATCATACTTCAATATTGTTCCCTACGGTGTGGATGATGTTACCCACAGAATTGATTATGACAAACTTGAGGCTCTCGCGAAGGAATGCAAGCCCAAGATGATAGTTGCCGGGGCAAGCGCATACCCCAGAACCATTGATTTTGAAAGATTTGCTCAGATAGCTCATTCCGTCGGCGCAATGCTGATGGTTGACATGGCTCATATTGCCGGGCTTGTTGCGGCAGGACTGCATCCCTCTCCGGTTCCTTATGCGGATATCGTGACCACCACTACCCATAAGACACTCAGAGGTCCCCGCGGAGGTATGATACTCTGCAAGGAGCAGTACGCAAAGGCGATAGACAAGGCGATATTCCCCGGAACCCAGGGCGGCCCCCTTATGCACGTTATTGCGGCAAAGGCTGTAGCTCTCGGTGAGGCTCTTAAACCCGAATTCGTCTCCTATCAGCAGCAGATTGTAAAAAATGCCGCCGTTCTTGCGGATGAGCTGATGAAGAAAGGTTTTGACCTTGTTTCCGGAGGTACGGACAATCACCTCATGCTTGTGGATCTCCGCAAATTCAATATTACCGGCAAAGAGCTCGAAAAGAAGCTTGACGAAGTGCGTATAACCGCAAATAAAAATGCCATTCCCAACGATCCTCAGACTCCCTTCATCACCAGCGGTGTCCGTCTCGGAACTCCGGCTGTGACTTCCAGAGGCTTCAATGAGGAGGATATGAAGGTCGTTGCCGATTGCATTTATCAGACTGCCGCGCATTTTGAGAAGGCTGACGAGATCCGTGCAAGAGTTGACGAACTCTGTAAGAAACACCCCATTTACGCTGACGTAGACTGATCAGACTTTGTTTTTCCGCAGGAGGAACGTATATGTCCAGTTATGAGCCGCTTGCTGCCAGACTCCGTCCGGCAGGTCTTGACGATTTTGTGGGACAGCAGCATCTCGTGGGGCAGGGAAGACCTCTCCGAAGGATAATCGACAGCGGCAGAATACCGAATATGATATTTTACGGTTCGTCCGGTATAGGCAAGACTACACTTGCCTATATCATTGCGGGAAGAACGAAGAAGACACTGTATAAACTCAATGCCACTACCGCTTCCTCCGGGGATATAAAGGAGATCATTTCCCAGCTCGACGGGATCCTCGGCGAGAACGGAGTGATACTGTATCTTGACGAGATACAGTATTTTAACAAGAAACAGCAGCAGCTTCTGCTTGAATTTATTGAGAGCGGAAAAATTACTCTTATCGCTTCGACTACGGAAAACCCTTATTTTTATATTTACAACGCTATACTCAGCCGCTGTACTGTGTTTGAGTTCAGGCCGGTGGCGGCTCAGGATATAGAAAAAGCTGTCCGGAGGGCGTTTGACTTCGTTTCATCGGATTCAGAGGTCCGGTTCGGCATTGAAGACGGTGTAATAAAGCATATTGCCTCATCCTGCGGCGGAGACGTCCGGAAAGCGTTGAATACCGTGGAGCTTCTTACTTCCGTAAAGCCCGGAATAACTGAGTTTACAGTGACTCTGGAGGATGCGGTTCAGCTTTCGCAAAAGAGTAATATGCGTTACGACCGGGCCGGGGACGCTCATTATGACATACTGTCCGCATTTCAGAAGTCCATCAGAGGATCGGATCCCGATGCGGCGATTCATTACCTTGCCCGGTTGGTGGAGGGCGGGGATCTTGCTTCGGTATGCCGCAGGCTTCTGGTCATAGCGTCCGAAGATGTCGGGTTGGCATTTCCTCAGGCGGCGGCAATAACCAAGGCCTGTGTGGATTCCGCTTTTCAGCTGGGTTTCCCCGAAGCCCGTATCCCGTTGGCGGAGGCGGTTATACTTCTTGCCACCGCACCGAAATCGAATTCCGCTATCTGTGCCGTTGATGCGGCTCTTGACCGGGTCAAAAACGGCGAGTTCGGAGACATTCCGGCTCATCTGAAGGATTCTCATTACTCGGGTTCGGCAAAACTCGGCCACGGTCTTGAATACAAATATCCCCACAGCTATCCCAATGCCTGGGTAAAACAGCAATATCTCCCGGACAAGATCCGGAATGATGTGTACTACAGGTTTGGCAATAACAAGACCGAAAAAGCGGCGGAAGCGTACTGGAGTGCGATTAAAAATGGAAAAAATGACAAAAATCAGGGCTCTTGAAATCCACGACAGGCTTCTGCGGATGTACCCTCAGCGCCGGTGTGCTCTGGAATACATGACACCTTTTCAGCTTCTGGTTGCCGCCCGTCTGTCGGCACAGTGCACCGATGTCAGGGTCAATGAGGTGACAAAAACGCTTTTCTGGGTCTATCCCACTGAGCATGAGCTTGCTGAAGCTGAAGCCCCGGAAGTTGAAAAGCTGATTTTTTCCTGCGGACTGTATAAAACAAAAGCCCGGGATATCATAGCGGAAGCTAAGGCGGTGGAGACTCTGGGAAGAATCCCGGATACGATGGAGGGAATGCTTCAGCTTCCCGGTGTCGGACGAAAGATTGCGAATCTTCTTCTGGGCGAAATATACGGAACTCCCGGGGTGATAATCGTTGACACCCATTGTATAAGACTCAGCAACCGCATGGGCTTTTGCGATGAAAAGGATCCTAAAAAGATAGAAAACATTCTCAGAGGGCTTATTCCGCCGGAAACGAGCCTTGATTTCTGTCACGCAATTGTGTGGCACGGCAGAGAGGTATGTCGGGCTCAGAACCCCGGCTGTGACCGTTGTGCCCTGAATGACATCTGCGGAAAAAACAAGCTACAGGACCGAAAGGACAGTAAAAAATGAAATACAATGAGATTCTTCTGAAGATCAATTCCGCTGACGGAGAGAAAGCGTGCAATATTGCGGGAATGCTTGATATAGGCGGTCTGTATCTCGAGGATTATTCGGATATGATGGATTGCGGTCTGGTAAAGAGTGTCGGGCTGATAGATGAGGCTCTGCTCAATAAGGACCGGACTACCGCAGTGCTCCATATTTATCTCGGTCTTGACGTCAATTTGTCCGAGGCTGCGGAATACCTCAAGGAGCGGTTCACTGCCGAAGGTATAGAATACTCCGTTTCGTACTCCCAGATAGATGAAGATGAGTACGCAACTTCCTGGAAACAGTATTATAAACCCTTTAAAGTCGGGGAACATATAGTCATTGTTCCCGAATGGGAGAAATATCAGCCGGAACAGGGCGAGATACCTCTGGTGATAGATCCCGGAATGGCTTTCGGTACGGGTTCCCATGAGACAACAAGCAGTTGCATTGAAGCCGTACAGAAATATGTAAAGAAGGGCGATAAAGTCCTCGACGTCGGTTGCGGAAGCGGTATACTTTCAATCTCGGCGCTGCTGATGGGCGCAGAAAAGGCAGTGGGGCTTGATGTTGACAGTATCGCGGTTCAGGTGTCGGAAAGCAATGCGGCACTTAACACTTTTGCCGGGGTGTACACGGCTTACAGGTGCAATATCCTTGAGCAGGAGCCTCCCGTCGGCAACGAAAAATTCAATGTGGTAACCGCAAACATTGTTGCGGATATTATTATAAAACTCAGCGGAAAAATAAGGAAATACCTGACCGAAGACGGACTTTTCATTGTTTCGGGTATTATTACCGAAAGAGCCCCCGAAGTTGTCGGAGCTCTTGAAAAAAACGGTTTTTCGATTATAGACGGAAAGGAAAACCGCGGCTGGCAGATGTATGTCTGCCGTGCGTAAAAACTCAAGAATCATATCCGCACCGTTTCCGGAGAATCAGAGGTGATACTCCGGAAACGGTGCTTTTTGTATATTCGGCTTTTTTTACGGAATAATACGAGGGAAAACAAAGGTGGTGTGAATAATGAAAGCTGAGGATTATCAGCGGCTTGTTGACAGAACCACCGTGAATTCCCCGATAGTCAAGGACTGTATCTTTGCTTTCCTGACAGGCGGGGCGATATGCGTTCTGGGACAGGCTTTTTTTGATCTTTACAGTAACTGTTTCGGCGTGCCGGAGACTTCGGCACGGACCCTTGCGTCCATAAGTTTGATATTCCTGACCGCACTTTTCACCGGCATAGGATGGTTCGATAAACTCGGTAAAATTGCCGGAGCCGGCGCATTTGTGCCGATAACAGGTTTTGCAAATGCCATGGTTTCACCGGCGGTCGAATTCAAGACCGAGGGCGTGATCCTCGGTATCGGTCCGAAACTGTTTTCCATAGCCGGATCGGTGATTGTATACGGAACCGTGGCTTCTTTTGTTTACGGCGTGATCTATTACGTCGTCACGAGGTTGATATGACGAAGAAAATCGGTTCCGGAACTTATGTGTTTTCTTCCCCCGTCCGGGTGAGAGCCTATGAAGTGACGGTGGGACAAAAAGAGCGGCAGGGACCCCTGGGTAAATACTTCCGGTATTATTCGGATGACGAGTATTTCGGACAGGATTCCTTTGAAAAAGCCGAAACGTTCATGCAAAAGGAGGTGCTGGGGCGTGTCATTCAAAAGCAAGGACTTTCCGCAGAAGATATTGACTTCGTCTTTGCAGGCGATCTGCTCAATCAATGCGCTGGCTCGAACTATAGCGTTCGTGATCTTTCTGTGCAGTTTTTTGGGCTCTATGGCGCTTGTTCGACAATGGCTGAAGCGCTGATACTCGCCTGTATGACCATAGACGGGGATTTTGCCACACGCGCGTTGGCTATGACCAGTTCTCATTTCTGTTCCGCGGAAAGACAGTTCCGCTATCCGCTTGAATACGGTGCGCAGCGGCCCCCGGCTGCTCAGTGGACTGTTACCGGCGCCGGCTGCGTGATGCTTGACAGGTATAACGGTAAAATCGGGATAAGCAGATGCTGTCCCGGGGCAATATGCGATATGGGCATAACCGATATTTCGAATATGGGAGCGGCAATGGCCCCCGCGGCGGCCCTTACCCTGAAAAGGTTCTTTGACGACACCTCAACCAAACCATCGGATTACGACCTGATCCTTACCGGGGACCTTGGGGCTGTTGGAGCGGAGCTTCTCCGTAAGCTTCTGCTTCAGGACGGAATAGATCTCGGTGACGGATATGATGACTGCGGATTGCTGATATATGACTGCAAGTCTCAGGACGTTCATTCCGGCGGATCGGGCTGCGGCTGTTCCGCAAGCGTTCTGACCGGGTACGTTTTACCCGAAATGGAAAACGGCAGATTCAGAAATGTGCTGTTCATGACTACAGGAGCTCTTATGAGTCCCACCAGCAACATGCAGGGGGAAAGCATCCCCGGTATTGCGCATCTGGTAAATCTTGTAGGAGGTGCGGTATGAGCTATCTGTGGTCGTTTATTGTCGGCGGAGCATTCTGTCTTGTGGGTCAGATACTTGTGGATAAAACTAAGCTTACTCCAGCAAGGATACTTGTCGGGTATGTTGTTGCCGGTGTTTTTCTGTCCGGTATAGGCGTATATCAGTATATCGCGGATTTTGCCGCAGCGGGTGCAAGTACTCCGTTGACAGGATTCGGTCATTCCCTTGCAAAGGCAACCGCCGAAGCTATAGATAAGGACGGATTTGTCGGTATTTTCACCGGAGGTCTTACCGGTACCGCCGGAGGTATTGCGGCAGCGATAATTTTCGGTTATTTTACGGCACTTCTGTTCAGATCCAAGAAAAAATAATCAAGCACGGAAGTAATAATTTGACAAGCCCCCCAATAGACTGTAGCAAAGGGGGCTTGTTCGTTTTATGCTCTGGGGTTTGGAAAAGTATCTTCCGGAAAGAGTCCTTTCCGCCTTGCAAAATGCCGGTGATCTTCCGGGGTTACAGGAGATCCGTCTCCGGGCTCTTGCGCCTCTGTGTGTTATTGTTTCCGGGAAAGGCTTCTTTATCGATCGCAAGGGAAGAAAAACCTCACCTGATAACGGAGTTACGGTATATCGGGAAGAAATAGAGCAGACTCTGGCAAAAATATGTGACAACTCCGTATACTCTTATGAGGAACAGCTTCTCGGCGGTTTCGTTACGACCCGGACCGGTATCCGTGTGGGAATTTCCGGGACAGCGGTCATGAGCGGGGACAGACAGACAGGGATCAGGGATATAAACAGCCTTGTTTTCCGGATAAGCCGTGACGTTGCCGGATGTTCCGCCGGCGTCTTCCGTGAGATTTTCGGAAATGGACAAATGCACAGCACTGTTATTGCCTCACCGCCGGGTTGCGGAAAAACCACCCTGATAAGAGATCTGGCAAGGAATTATTCAGGGGCGGGAGTGCGTACCTGCGTTATAGACGAGAGAAATGAGATATTTGCAGTGAAAAACGGGATTCCTGCCTTTGACGCCGGACCTATGACGGATATTATGTCAATGTTTCCGAAGGGAGAAGGGGTAAGGCTCTCTGTCAGAAGTCTTTCTCCGCAGATGATAATCTGTGATGAAATAAGCGGGGAAAAGGATGCTTTACAGCTTCTTGAGGCTATGAACTGCGGCTGCGGATTTGTTGTTACCGTTCATGCCGGAACCGCGGTTCAGGCTCTGAGAAGATCCTGTGTCAAAAAACTCGTTGACGGCGGGGCGGTGGATAGGCTGGTGATCCTCGGGAAAAACTTTATCCGTAACAACATGGATTTTGAGGTGTACGATGTGGGCAGGGAGGAGGACCCTGAAAATCATGAAAACCATAGCGCTGGTTCTGATATTTTCCGTCTGTTCCCTGACGGGAATATACAAAAGCCTGTCTTTGTCGGCAAGGTGCCGTGAACTTGAAAGGGCAGTCAGGGCAGTGGAACGGATCGGAGCCGGAATCTCCGGTACAAGATGTGTTTGCGGTGATCTTCTCCGGGGAGCATCGGAGGAATCCGGTTCACGTTTGTTTTCCGCGGTTTCGGGCTGTCTGACGGATTCGCCCCGGCAGGCTTTTGAAAACGCGGATCTGTCGGGAACACATCTTTCGGCTGACGACCTGAAAACAGCCGAAGCCTTTTTTGCGAACTTCGGAAGAACGGGGAGTGAAGACCAGATCAGGCTTTGCCGCAGAATATCTGAAGAGTTCGGACTGAGGCTGGACTCTGCCGATTCCGACAGGAAAAAGTATTCGAAACTCTGGGCTGAGGGCGGGGTCCTTGTGGGACTGTTTATAGTAATTCTGCTGATATAAAGGACAGTACATAATGAACACGGAAGTTTTATTTCAGATAGCCGCAATCGGTATAATCGTTGCTCTGCTCAATCAGCTGCTTAACAAGTCTGAGCGTTCCGAGCAGGCACTTATGGTCACAATCGCGGGGCTGATAATCGTTATTCTTCTTATACTCGGGCAGGTCAGGACTCTCTTTGATACAATGAAAAACCTCTTTACTTATACCGGGCGGTGAGTCTATGAATATACTCACCGTCTGCGGGGTCGGGGTCTGCGGCGCGTTGCTGTTTCTGCTTCTTCGCCGGGAAAACCCGGAATTTGCGGTACTCGGCGCGTTCTGCTGCGGCGCAATGATCCTTCTTGCGGTTCTGCCTTCGGTCCGTGAGGTATTTGGATTTGCGGAAGAGGTCTCCGGACTTTCTGGACTGTCCGGGGACTGCCCGGGGATACTTCTGAAGGCTCTCGCTGTTGCTTATATAACGCAGTTTTCCGCAGATGCATGCCGGGACTGCGGGCAACGCGGGGTTGCGGGAAAAATCGAACTTGCGGGAAAAATATCGATACTGGTACTGTCTTTCCCGCTTGTAAGGCAAATAATAGAAGCGGTGAGGACGTTCAGGTAAAGGACATGAAAAAACTGCTAATGATAGGCTTAATTTTCGTTGTTGTTTCGGCGTTTACCCTTCCTGTTTCAGCGGCATCAACGGAACCCGGATACACCGGGGAGAAGTCTTCCGGAACGGAGATATCTTCTGTTTTGGAGGGGGCTTTCACCGGATTCAGACAGGCTCTTTCGGAAAAAAAGAGCTTCTTCGTCAGTATGGTTGCGGTTATGGTCGTGATGTACCTTGTCGGCGCGCTCAATGACGCATATCCTTCATCGGAAACTGTACAGGCGGTTACGGCGGTTGCGCTTCTGTCGGCGGGATTGGTGCTGTACAGGAACGTATATCTTTCCGCAACTTCAGCCGGAGCGGCATTTGAGCAACTTGGCGGCTTTGTTACATCTTTTGCCCCCGCTATGGCATCGTCACTCGCCTCCGTGGGGTTTACGCAGACCGGGGTCACCGGGTGTACCGGACTCCTTCTTGCCGGACAGATATGTTCTCTCATTTCGGGCTCGGCGGTCCTTCCGGGAATGAATGCTTATCTGACCCTCGGACTTGCGGCAAGCGCCTCCGGCAACGGGAATCTTCGGAGTATTTCCTCAACGGTGCGGAATGCGATAATCATTTTTCTTGCCTTTGTTCTGTGTATATACTGCGGGGTAATGGCAGTTCAGTCTTCGGTTTCGGTTTCCGGTGACAGTCTGAGCCGGCGCACGGTTAAATTTGCCGTGGGAAGTTTCGTGCCGGTTTTTTCCGGCGCTGTCAGTGAAGGTCTTGACGGGGCTTTTGCCGCAGGTGCGGTTATGAAGAATTCTCTGGGAATAGGCGGTATAGCGACGGTTGTCAGTACAATCGCAATGCCTGTTTGCGGTATAGCCGCCGATTTCATAACCCTTTCCGTATGTTGCGCGGTATGCGGTTTTTTTGACCGCGGGGCATTTCTCGGGTATCTGGAAACCGCCAGGGATGCGTATGCGATACTTTTTTCCCTGTCCCTTGCGATTGCGGTGATGACAGTGACTGTAATAAGCATGATGATAAGGGTGACATGATATGAGAGAATTCATTGTTTCGTTCGCGTCCGTTGCGATCCTCGGAACTATTATTCCGGTCCTTGCGCCGGGGCAGAAGATGCGAAAGCCTCTGGGGCTGATATGTTCCATGCTTTTGCTTGTCACTCTTTTGTCGTTCTTTTCGTTTCTGACCAAAAACCGGATCTCTTTTTCACTGCCAGACAGTTCACAGATACAACAGTCGGTCTCGGAGGGGATAGACCGCACCGCTTCGGAAGTGTTTGCTTCACAGCTGCAGGACTACCTGGTGGAAAAAGGCTCGGACGGAACGGTGAGATCTGTGGAGATAGAAGTGGGAAACGATACTGCTGTGCTTGTGTCCGTGACCGTATCCGGATGCGATGAGGGATCCCTGAAACTTCTGAAAGACATACTTCCGGCAGAAACGGAAATAAAATTGCTTGACGGTGAATAAAATGAATGTTGAAGGCGGATTTGCAAAAATCAAAAAGCTTTTTCCGCAGATCGCAATAGCTCTGCTGTGTCTTGCCGGATTGCTGTTGTTTATGGGCAACAGTGAAAAGAAAAAGGATACGGTGTCTGAGCTCAGGACCTGGGAGTCGGAGCTTGAAGAATTTCTTGAAAACATGGAGGGTGTAGGAAAATGCAAGGTTTTGATTTATCCTTCGCAGGAGGTCTCTTCCGCAAACGCAGTAAAAGGGATTTCTATAGTCTGTCAGGGGGACAGCGTTTCGGTGAAGGCGGCAATAACAGAGGCGCTGAAAACACTGTTCGGGCTGGACGCAACGCAAATATCGATAAGCAAAATGAAGTGACGGGATCCGGTAACGCGAAAACCAAATGGGTCATTCTCGGCCTTACGCTGGTCATAACCGCTTCCGTATACATAAACTGGCGTTTTATGACCGGGGGTGGGAATTTCCTTATAGCGGGAGGTCAGAAACCCAGTGAGGATACGGTCAAATATCTCGGAGAAAGCAAATACGTTTCATCCGAATCCGATTCGTATTTCGACAACGCCAAATATCTGAGAAAAAAGAACCGTGACGAGGCTGTTGCCGTTCTCAGTCAGCTTATAGATAATGCCAACGCCGACGGCGATATGCGTAAGGAGGCGGCTGAAGCCATTACGGATTATGCCGTCACATCGGAAAGGGAACAGACCGTGGAAAATCTTATCCGGGCAAAGGGCTTCCGGGAATGCATCGTTTTTATCGGGACGGGAAACGCCACCGTTGTGGTCGAGACCGAAAAACTGACCTCGGCACAGGCAGCTCAGATAATGGACATAGTCGCCTCAGAAACAAATTTTTCATACGATGTCATAAAAATTATCGAAATAGGTAGTGTACAAAACTGAAAAAATGTGCTATAATATAGTAAATAAGTGTAAATTTTACCTGAAATATAAAACTTCACAGTCCGGAGGAACGTAAAATGGAAGATAAAAAGAACGGATCCGTAAAGATTTCCGAAGATGTAATTGCGTCCATAGTTATCACTGCCGCAACGGAAGTGGACGGGGTTGCCCGTGTTTATCAGAAAATACAGCCTGCTACCAAGACCGCTGTACCTTCCTGCAAGCATTCCGTGAAAGGCGTCGCGATAACGACTCTCAGCGACGGAGTCGATCTTACTGTGCAGATCGAGGTCAAGCTCGGATACAAGATCCCCGATGTCTCCGCCACTGTTCAGAAAAATGTTGCCGAGTCCGTAAAGAATATGACGGGACTTGTTGTCAACCATGTCAATGTCGTTGTTCTCGGCATTGTTGATGCAACCAAGAGTGAGGGAGCAGTAAAAGCATGACCCGTACCGAAGCCAGAGAATCGCTTTTCCTTCTCCTTTTTGAATCAACGTTCAGCCGGTCTGAGGACCTTGAGCAGGTTAAAGCCCTTGCCCGTGAGTACCGGGATGTTGAATGTGATGAATATGTTGACAAGTCTCTCGGCGGGATTATGGCATCCCTTGACGAGATAGATGCCAAAATCAGTCCTCTTCTGAAGAAGATGACTCTTAACCGGCTTTGCAGTGTTGCCCGTACGGCCATGCGCATCGCAATTTACGAGATAGACGGCGGAGAAGTCCCTGCCTCAGTTGCGATCAACGAGGCGGTGAACCTTGTCAAAAAGTATGACACCGAAGAAACTGCAAAATACGTCAACGGTGTCCTCGGGTCCTATGTCCGGCAGTAAGAAAAACTGTTTTCTGGGCATAGATACCAGTAACTATACAACCTCCGTCGGCATCTGGACCGAAGACGGTGAATTTGTCAATTCAAGAAAACTGCTGCCTGTGCCCGCCGGTTCCTGCGGGCTCAGACAGAGTGACGCACTTTTCAATCACGTCAAACAGTTTCCAGCCGTTTTCGCCGCTGCAGATACCGGGAAATACAGCATTAAAGGCATAGGTGTGTCTTCCAGACCGAGAAATGTGGAGGGCTCATATATGCCGTGTTTTTTATATGGGGTGTCTGCGGCGCAGACTCTTGCGGCGGCGTACTCTGTCCCTATTGCGGAATTTTCCCACCAGCAGGGACATATCGCCGCGGGAATCTTTTCGGCGGGAAGGGAAGACCTTTTTTCCCGTCCGTTTTATGCTTTTCATGTTTCAGGGGGGACGACGGAACTTCTGAGAGTTGATTCCGCTGACAGTATCTCTGTTGCTGCGGCAACTCTTGATATCAGCCTCGGTCAGCTTGTGGACAGGACCGGAGTGCTTCTCGGACTCGGCTTTCCCTGCGGAAAGGCTCTTGAGTCTCTGGCCGCCGGAGGAAAAAGCCCCGGACGTTCCGGCGTGAAACTCAAGGACGGCAACTGCTGTCTTTCAGGATATGAAAATAAGGTCATGTCAATGCGCGGTGCGGGAGTTCCTGGCGCGGATATTGCCCGGTATGTGCTGGAGGTCGCCGCCGATACCGTGACAGAAATGATACGGTACGTGAACCGGGATCATCTGCCTGTGCTCGCAGTGGGCGGAGTAATGTCTGATATGATTATCCGGGATTCGGTTTCCGGGAAACTAAGTGATTTTGATATATGTTATGCCGATGCGGCCCTTTCATCGGATAATGCTGTGGGGATCGCATACCTTGCTGGCAGGAAGTTTTTATGAATAATCCGGCTTTGACTGTTACCCAACTCAACACATACGTCAAATCCCTGCTGGATTCAGACCGTAATCTGAGGTCGGTGTCCGTGCGCGGGGAAATATCCAATTTTGTCCGTAATACAAAAAGCGGACACATGTATTTCCGTCTTAAGGATTCCGAGTCTGCCGTGGAGTGCGTTATGTTCCGTTCGTATGCCGACAGACTGTCCTTTCTCCCGAAGGATGGGGTAAAGGTGAATCTCCGGGGAAGGGTCTCTCTTTATCCCCGGGACGGAGCATATCAGATATACGCTGAGGAAATGATCGAGGACGGGCTCGGCTCAGTGTATATGGCTTTTCTTCGTCTCAAGGAGACCCTGGGCAAAGAGGGACTTTTTCATGAAGAATACAAAAAGGATATTCCTCCGTTTCCGCAGAGGGTCGGTGTTGCGACTTCAGAGACCGGAGCGGCACTGCAGGATATTCTGAATATATCCGGAAGACGTTTTCCCTGTGCCGAAATAGTTCTTTATCCGTGTATCGTTCAGGGAGAAGGTTCCTCCGGATCGGTATGCCGGGCAATTGAATATTTTAACCGGACGGACTGTGTCGACGTTATTATCGTTGCCCGTGGCGGCGGAGCCTATGAAGATCTTGCTTCATTCAATGACGAAATTCTGGCGAGAACGGTTTTCGCCTCACATATACCGGTGGTCAGCGGGGTTGGGCATGAAATAGATACGACCATTATTGACCTGGTCAGTGACGTGTGCGCCCCCACTCCGTCGGCTGCCGCAGAGATGGTTTTCCCTGACGGAGAACAGCTTTCACTTTATCTGAACGGGCTGGTAACGAAAATGGAGCAGCATCTTGCGGTTCGTACCGATTCGGCTCAGACAAGGCTTGACAGTGCCGTCAGAAGGATCGACCTGACTCATTTTCTTGAAAATCTGAGGCTGAGGCTGAATATGACCAGGGACAGGCTGTTCACCTCCGGAGACAGACTTATGGCAATGAAGGAGCACAGTCTTGTAACTCAGGCAAAACGCATTCAGGCTCTTGATCCGATGTCTGTACTGCTGCGTGGCTTTTCCGTTGTGTATAAGGACGGGAAAACCGTAAATTCCGTAAGTGAGATTTCAAACGGCGATAAACTGAAAATCAGAATGAAGGACGGTGTAGTGGACTGTGTCTCAGAAAAAACAGGAAATGACCTTTGAACAGGCGGTTCAGCGTCTTGAGGAAATTGCCGATATCCTTTCCGGAAACAATGTTGAACTGGACAAAGCTATGGAGTTGTATAAAGAAGGCGTAAAGCTTGCCGATATGTGCAATAAAAAACTTGATTCGGTAAAAAGAAAAATCACCGTCATAAGAAGCGGAGAAAAGGAAATCGGTGAGGGAAATGAGTGATTTTGCTCTGAAATATGACGAATACGTCAAAAGAATAAACGAGGCTCTGGATTGTTTTCTGCCGGACCGTGATGATATAACCGTGAGGTCAATGCGCTACAGTCTCTTTGCCGGGGGAAAAAGGGTCAGACCGGTGATTTGTCTTGCTTTCTGTGAACTTTCGGGCGCTGATATCGAAAAGGCGATCCCCTTTGCCTGTGCTCTTGAAATGATCCATACATATTCGCTTATTTACGACGATTTTCCCTGTATGGACAATGATACCCTTCGCCGGGGCAAACCCACAAATCACGTTGTGTACGGAGAAGCGGTTGCCCTTATGGCAGGGGTCGCTCTTTACGGTGAAGCTCTTAAAGCGGCTAACAGTGCCGGAAAATTCGGACTTTCCGACGCTCAGGTCATTGCCGGAACGGAAGTGCTTCTTGATGCTTCGGGATTGAAGGGAATAATTACGGGTCAGGTTCTTGACATGGAAAACCGTGCGGGTCTTGATGAGGATTCGGTGCGGAAAATTCATGACCTGAAAACGAGTTCAATGTTGGAGGCTTCCGCAATTCTCGGGGTCATTGCCGCCGGCGGAAGTTACGAAGAGGAAATGATGGCGGTCCGTTATGCAAAGGATGTGGGACTTGCATTCCAGATCCGTGACGATATCCTTGACGTAATAGGGAACAAGGAAGATATGGGCAAAACCCTCGGTAAGGACAGAAACAGCAATAAGACTACCTTTGTCGATATTCTTGGGGTGGAATCCGCACAGAAGCGGGTACGGGATCTTTCGGAGAGGGCAAAGAGCGTTTTGCCTGAAGGTGAGCGGGGGCAATTTCTCCGTGATCTGGCGGAAATGCTGTGCAACAGAACCAAATAGCCCGTAATAGTTGAATTATTGTTGAAAAAACTGTTACATTACCCCGTTGTCTGCTGTATATCCCTTGCAAAAAATGCATATTTATGCTATAATTCATTAATATAGGTTACAGTCGGACAGAATACATCTTTTTACGCCGTAACGGGAAGATTTCAGATGAGACTTGATTTGTTTTTAGCCGGAAATTCCGGACTTCGCAGCCGGAAAGCCGCCCAGGATCTTATAGCTGACGGCGCCGTACTTGTAAACGGAAAGGAATGCCGGAAAGCGTCAAGGGATATTCAGCCTTCGGACGAAGTAACTGTTTGCAAGGGGCTGAAGTATGTCAGCAGGGGCGGACTTAAACTTGAACGGGCGCTGGAACTGTTTGCTGTGGATGTCAGGGATAAGGTTTGTCTTGATATAGGAGCATCCACCGGCGGCTTTACAGACTGTCTTCTTCAGAACGGTGCAAGATCGGTGGTTTCCGTAGATGTTGGGCACGGACAGCTGGACGATTCTCTCCGCAACGATTCCCGGGTAGAAAGCCTTGAGGGAACAAATATCCTGGATTTTGCCTCAAAGGACGACCGGGTGTTTTCCGTTATCGTATCCGATGTTTCTTTCACCTCGCTGAAAAATATCTTTCCCGCAATAAAAAAGCTGAGCTGCGGCAATACGGATATCCTTTGTCTTTTCAAACCCCAGTTTGAAATCGGGAAAAGCGAGAGCCGAAGGCTCAGGGACAGAAAATATCATGTTTCTCTGCTGAACGGTTTTATTTCTTTTATCCTGAGCGAAGGTCTGACGGTCCTGTCTATCGCGCCTTCACCGGTCCGTGGCGGTGACGGGAATATCGAATATCTGTTCTGGATAACCGATTCCCCTGAACGGAATTGCCGGGTCTATGATATAAGATGCGTTGTCAATGATGCTTTTAACGGCTGAATGAAAGAGGCTTTTATGAAAACGCTTGTGGTTGCAAATCCTGAACGGGACACTGGTTTTTCTGTTACCGGTAAGGTATTCGAAACGCTTGAAAAACTGAACATAGCCGTGCTGAACGGTAAGCTTGACCGTGGGAGTCTGTCCTGTTCGGGGGCAGAGGCTCTTTTGCCCGAAAGTGATATACTGATAGTGATCGGAGGGGACGGCACTATTCTCAGGGCGGCACAGACCGCGTACCGTGCGGGGAAACCCATCCTCGGAATAAACGTCGGAACCGTAGGTTATATGTCCTCAATTGAGGCTGATGAACTTGATCTGCTCGGAAATCTGACGTCCGGCTCGGGGTACAGCGTGGAGAATCGTATGTTGCTCAACGTTTCCGTGGAAAACGGAGACGGCAACCTGATTTTTAATGAGAATGCCCTGAATGAAACGGTTATATCCAGGGGGCAGGTAACACGGGTTCTGGATTTTGATGTTTTCTGCAACAGCAGAAAGATATCCTCATACCGTGCCGACGGAATTATTCTTTCAACTCCTACCGGCTCTACCGCGTATTCACTTTCCGCCGGCGGACCTATAGTAGACCCGGGTCTCGATTCTATTATCGCAACACCCGTATGTGCCCATTCCTTTAACTCACGTTCAATTATTTTCCGGGACGATTCGGTTATAAGCGTAGGTATAAGAGAGGACAGGTTCCTTTCGGATAACTCATACCTCACCGTTGACGGACTCAAGAATTTCAAACTGTCCAGGAATGATATCGTCCGGATAACGAGATCGCAGCACAGTCTCGGGTTGATAAAGCTCAAGAACGAATCATTTTATGATGTGCTTTCCAGAAAAATCAAATAGGCGGTAAGAACGATGAAACTGAAAGAAAAGCGGCAGGAAAAGATCCTTCGGATAATCGAAATGTATAACATTGAGACTCAGGAGGAACTGACTTCATATCTCATGCGTGACGGCTTCAAGACTACTCAGGCCACCGTTTCGAGGGATATAAAGGATCTCCATCTGACGAAGGTAATCGGACAGAACGGCAAATACAAATATGCCCCCTCCGCCGATGACGGAAAATACAGTGTCCTATCTTCACGACATCATACGATGCTGAAGGAAAGCATCATGAGTATGCAGGCAGCGCAGAATATCGTTGTTATAAAGTGTTACACCGGTATGGCTATGGGGGCATGCGCCGCCATTGACTCCCTCGGTGATGAAGAGGTAGTGGGTACCATTGCCGGAGACGACACCATCTTTATTGCCGCTTACGATAATGACGGTGCTCTTTACATAATCAACAGACTCACGGAACTGATGAACGAAAACGAATAGTCGGAGGAAAGTATGTTACGCGAGCTTCATATCGAGAATATCGCGGTAATTGAAAAACTTGACGTGTCCTTCGGACCCGGTTTTACCGTACTCACCGGTGAAACGGGTGCGGGTAAAAGTATACTTATCGATTCCATAGGAATGATACTCGGTTCAAGAACGTCGAGGGATCTTGTCCGTACCGGATGCGAAAAAGCCTTTGCCTGTGCCACATTTGACAATAACGAGGCCTTAAAACGTGAGCTTGCGGGGGTCGGAATCGACGCTGATGACGATGTTGTCATCGTGTCCAGAGAGCTTACCGTGGAGGGACGCAGCAGTGCAAGAATAAACGGCCGCAGCGTTACCGGTTCGGTGTTGCGCCAGATCGGAACATCCCTTATTAATATTCACGGACAGCACGATAATATATTGCTTCTTGATCCGACAAAACATCTTCCGTTTCTGGACGAGTTCGCCAGGGACGGCGAAACCGTTTCCGGATACAGGGAAGCATACGACAAGGCTCTCGATGCGCTGAGGAGAATAAAAGCCCTTTCCCTTGACGATTCGGACAAGCAGGAACGTATTGACCTGCTCCGGTATCAGATAAATGAAATTGAATCAGCCGGACTTGATCCGGACGAAGAGCAGCAGCTTCAGCAACGGCGCATTGTCCTGATGAACAAGGAAAAAATTACGGATCGGGTGAATCTTGCGTATGAACATCTCCGGGACGGAGAGAAAAATGCGAGAGATCTTGTGTCCGATGCCGCAGTCGCGGTCGGGGACAGCGTCAGGTACGACCCTGAACTGGAGGGGATAAACAGTAAACTGAACGATATTCTGTCCGAACTTGACGATGTTACGGCGGAACTGTATGATTACAAGGAAAACGAAGACTTCAGCGAGGAAGAACTGAATTCGGTTGAGCAGCGTCTCGGACTTATCCATAAATTCAAACGCAAATACGGTGAAGATATTCCCGCAATGCTTGAATATCTGGAAAAAGCAAAAACAGAGCTTGAACAGATAGAGTTTTCCGGCGAAGAGCTTGAAAAACTGCGCCAGCAGTATGCCGTGCTCAAGGCTGATATGCTGAAAAAGGCATCGGCACTTTCTTCTGTCCGGCATAAGGCCGCGGAGGAACTTGAAAAGCTGATATGCGGAGAGCTTGCGTTTCTTGATATGCCAAAGGTCGTTTTCAAGGTGTCTTTTTCCGAAAAAAGGCCGGAGCCTGACGGGATGGATGTCGTGGAGTTTCTTATATCCGCGAATGTGGGGCAGGAGCCAAAGCCCCTGGGAAAGATAGCTTCCGGCGGTGAACTTTCGAGAATAATGCTGGCGGTGCGCAATATACTTAACCGCGACGATGCCCAGACTCTGATTTTTGACGAGATTGATACCGGGGTCAGCGGGCAGGCGGCACAGAAGATCGCCATCAAGCTCAGACAGATGTCGGAAACGGTTCAGGTAATAGTTGTTACGCATCTTGCGCAGATAGCTTCCTACGCCGACACGCATTTCCGTATCAGTAAAGACAGCGATGCTTTACATACTTATACAAAACTTACAAAGCTTGACCTTGACGGACGGGCGCAGGAACTCGCACGGATCATGGGCGGAAACGATATTTCCGAGACAATGCTCCGGACGGCAAGGGAAATGCTTATAAATAACAGTAAATAATTATTCTAAGGAGATATACGATGGGAGTTTTTGAGGATCTTGAGCGACGTGGTCTTATAGCTCAGGTTACCAACAGAGAAGAAATCAGAGAGATGGTAAACAGCGGCAACGCAAAGTTTTATATAGGCTTTGACTGTACCGCGGACAGCCTTACCGCAGGTCATTTTATGGCTCTCACGCTTATGAAGCGTTTACAGATGGCGGGGAATAAGCCCGTGGCACTTATCGGCGGCGGAACGACGATGATCGGTGACCCCTCCGGCAGAACGGATATGCGCAAGATGCTTACCCGTGAGGATATAGAGCACAACGCCGAGTGTTTCAAGCGTCAGATGGAGCGGTTTATTGAGTTCGGTGAAGGTAAGGCTCAGATGGTGAATAACGCCGACTGGCTGCTTGATCTGAACTATGTCGATCTTTTGCGTGAGGTAGGCGCCTGCTTCTCCGTTAATAATATGCTTCGTGCAGAGTGTTATAAGCAGAGAATGGAGAAAGGTCTTTCCTTCCTCGAATTCAATTACATGATAATGCAGTCCTACGACTTCTACCACCTGTTCAAAACCTACGGTTGCAATATGCAGTTCGGCGGCGACGATCAGTGGTCAAATATGCTCGGAGGAACCGAACTTATCCGCCGTAAACTGGGCAAGGACGCCCATGCCATGACCATAACCCTTCTTACCGATTCTCAGGGCAAGAAAATGGGTAAAACTGCGGGTAATGCGGTATGGCTTGACGCAAAGAAAACTTCTCCGTATGACTTCTATCAGTACTGGAGAAATGTTGACGACGCTGATGTTATAAAGTGCCTGAAGATGCTTACATTCCTGCCTATAGAGCAGATCGAGCAGATGGAGACCTGGACAGATAACCGTATCAATACGGCAAAGGAGATCCTCGCTTTTGAACTTACCAACCTTGTTCACGGACAACAGGAAGCGGAAAAAGCGCAGCAGGCTGCCCGTGCGCTTTTCGGCGGCGGAAACGGGGAGAACGCTCCCGAATGCGAACTTACCGATGCCGATTTCATTGACGGTTGTATTTCTGTTGCTGATCTGCTTGTAAAGACAAAGCAGGCCCCCTCCAAGGGAGAGGCAAGACGTCTTGTGGAACAGGGTGGCGTCTTTGTCGCCGATGAGAAGGTAACGTCGGTTGCAAAAACGTTTACAAAAGCGGAACTTGACGGAAAAATTGTCAAAAAGGGCAAAAAAAGCTTTATTAAAACAGTAATCAGATAATCCGGAGATAAATATGAAACGCGAACTTGAGAAGAATTACAATCCTCAGGATGTTGAGGACCGCATATATGCGGATTGGATGAAAAACGGATATTTTAAGGCAAAGGTTGATAAGAAAAAGAAGCCCTTTACCATAGTTATACCGCCTCCGAACGTTACCGGACAGCTTCATATGGGACATGCCCTTGATGAAACGCTTCAGGACATTCTCATCAGATACAAGAGGATGCAGGGTTACAGTGCACTCTGGGTTCCCGGTACCGACCATGCAGGTATCGCCACTCAGATAAAAGTGGAGGAAGAACTCCGGGTCAAGGAGGGACTTACCCGCTATGATCTTGGAAGAGAAAAGTTCCTGGAAAGGGTTTGGGACTGGAAGAATAAGTTCGGCAACAGGATCATAAACCAGCTCAAGAAGATAGGCTCTTCCTGTGACTGGGACAGAGAACGCTTTACCATGGACGAGGGTTGCTCCAAGGCTGTAAAAGAGGTTTTCGTGAACCTCTACAGAAAGGGTCTTATTTATCAGGGGTCAAGGATCATCAACTGGTGTCCTCATTGCATAACTGCCCTTTCCGACGCTGAGGTCGAACATGCGGAACAGGCGGGCCATTTCTGGCACATAAAGTATCCCATAAAAGGAACAGAGGATTTTTTGGTCATAGCGACCACGCGCCCTGAGACCCTTTTCGGAGATACCGCCGTGGCTGTAAATCCCGATGATGACAGATATAAGAATATAATAGGCAAAACACTGTTGTTACCCCTTACGGACAGGGAAATTCCCGTTATCGCGGACGAATACGTCGATAAGGATTTCGGAACAGGATGCGTAAAAATAACCCCTGCCCATGATCCCAACGACTTTATGGTCGGAGAGCGCCACGGTCTTGAACAGATAAAGGTCATGAACGATGATGCGACTATGAATGCCTATGCGGGAAAATATGAGGGTATGGACCGCTATGAGTGCCGTAAAGCAATGGTTCACGACCTTGAACAGATGGGACTTCTTGTAAAGGTTGAAGATCATTCTCATAATGTAGGTCAGTGCTACCGTTGCGGAACCACGGTTGAACCCATAATTTCCAAGCAGTGGTTCGTGAAAATGAAACCTCTTGCTCAGCCCGCAATCGACGCTGTCAAGAACGGCGAAACAAAGTTCATCCCCACGCACTTCGAAAAGGTGTATTTTCACTGGCTTGAAAATATCCGAGACTGGTGCATTTCCCGTCAGCTCTGGTGGGGACATCGTATTCCAGCCTTCTACTGCGATGACTGCGGAGAAATGGTTGTGACCAAGGATGATTCAGCCGTCTGCCCGAAATGCGGCAGACCCATGCGCCAGGATCCCGATACTCTTGACACGTGGTTTTCTTCCGCACTCTGGCCTTTCTCCACTCTTGGCTGGCCCGATAAAACGGAAGACCTTGAGTATTTCTATCCCACAAGCGTCCTTGTTACCGGCTACGATATTATCCCGTTCTGGGTCATGAGAATGATGTTCTCCGGTATCGAACATACAGGGCAGGTTCCGTTTGAAAAAGTGTTTATTCACGGTCTTGTCAGAGATTCCCAGGGCAGAAAAATGAGTAAATCCCTCGGAAACGGTATCGATCCTCTGGATGTAATAAAGGAATACGGTGCCGATGCGCTCAGATTTACCCTGGTTACCGGAAACTCTCCCGGAAACGATATGCGCTTTTATTGGGAAGTCGTGAAATCTTCCCGTAATTTCGCCAATAAAATCTGGAATGCGGCAAGATTCACCCTTACTTACCTCGATATAGACAGCATCTCCATCCCCGAAAAGCTTGAACTTGAAGATAAATGGATACTTTACCGCTATAACAACTGTGTCCGTGAGGTCTGTGAAAATCTTGACAAGTGCGAGCTTGGTGTTGCGGCACAGAAACTGTACGACTTTATCTGGGACGATCTGTGCGATTGGTATATTGAACTTGTAAAGCCCCGTTTGTTCGAAACCAATACCGACAGGGCAACAAATCTTTCCGCTCAGAATGTTCTTGCCTATGTTCTTTCCAATACTCTTAAGCTTCTTCATCCTTTCATGCCCTTTATTACCGAGGAAATATGGCAGAATCTGCCTCATGAAGGAAGCTCCATAATGATCTCTGAATATCCGGAGTATTCCGATAAGTTCAACTTTGCCTCCGAGGCATCCGCACTTGAAAACGTAAAGGCTCTTATTAAGGATATCCGCCAGATCAGAACAAATATGAATGTTCCCGTTTCAAAGAAAACCCACCTTTTCATTGAGACAGAGCATGAGCAGGCGTACCGCAACTGCGAAGAGTTCCTCAAACGTCTTGCCGGAGCCGGAAGCGTGACAGTTGTTTCCAAAGTGGAGAATACGGAAAATACCGCGTCCGCCATAAGTCCTGACGCAAAGTCATTTATTCCTATGGACGATCTTGTGGACAAGGAAAAGGAAAAAGCCCGTCTGACAAAGGAAAAGGAACGTCTCACGGGTGAGATCGAACGTATCGACAAAAAGCTTTCCAATGAAGGCTTCATCTCAAAAGCTCCCGCAAAGGTCGTGGAGGACGAGAGAGCCAAGAGGGAAAACTATGTCAAGCTTCTGGAGAACGTAGAAAAGGTCTACGCATCTCTTTGCAAATAGGCTTTTTTCAGACGGCAAATACCGGTTATTTCCGGTATTTGCCGTTAAAAAACGAAGGATCAGAATATGTTTAAACTTGCAAAAAAATATCTCCCGTTGTTTAAAAAAGAGGTTATAGTAGGCCCCATTTTCAAGTGGATCGAGGCCGTTTTCGAGCTTATAGTTCCTTTGGTAATGGCAAAGATCATAGATGTGGGAATCCCTTCCTCGGATAAGGGATATGTTATCCGGATGGGACTGATAATGGCAGGTCTGGGACTTGTGGGACTTTGCAGTTCTCTTGTTTGCCAGTACTTTGCTTCCAAGGCCTCTCAGGGAATAGGTACGGCAATGCGCCGTGATATTTTCCGGCATATCAACGCTTTTTCTTATTCCGAACTGGACAGATTCGGAACATCGTCAATAATAAATGTTGTCACTAATGATGTAAATCAGCTTCAGGTTGCGGTGGCAATGCTCATCCGCCTTGTTATCAGAGCTCCGTTTCTTGTGCTGGGTGCTATAGTCATGTCGGTATTTATCGACCTGCAGCTTTCAATAATTATTATTATAGCCACCCCCCTTATCGGGCTCGTCCTGTACCTGATAATGTCAAAGTCTATCCCGTTTTACCGGTCTATACAGAAAAAACTTGACAAGGTTTCCCTTATTACCAGGGAAAATCTCACCGGGGTACGGGTCGTCAGAGCTTTTTCCAAACAGGATACGGAAAAACAGCGTTTCGAACAGGCAAACGATGATTTTATCCGCTCAACTGTCCGTATAAACAAACTTTCCGCACTGCTCAGTCCGGCGGTAAGTGTGATACTGAACTTCGCAATTATCGCAATTCTTTCTTTCGGCGGACACCGGGTGTTCAACGGCGCGTTGACGCAGGGCGAAATCATTGCCCTGATTAATTATATAAATCAGATTATTCTCGCTATGATAGTCGTGGCAAATCTGGTTGTCATCTTCACCAAATCCGCCGCTTCAGCCGCAAGGGTAAACAATATCCTTGATACAGAAGTAACAATGAAAAACGGAACGGAAAAACTCAGCGACGGCATTGAAAGTATTGAGTTCCGTGACGTTTCGTTTTCTTACAACGGGACGAAAAATGATATAGAAGGTGTGACCTTCTCTGCCACCTCGGGAACCACGGTAGGCGTTATCGGAGGAACAGGTGCGGGAAAATCAACTCTGGTTAATCTTATTCCCAGGTTTTACGATATTTCCCGGGGAAAGATACTCATAAACGGCAGGGATATCACCGGATATGACATGTCTTCACTTCGGTCCGCTGTAGGAGTAGTTCCTCAGAAGGCTGTACTGTTTTCCGGAACGGTAAGAGAAAATCTTACCATGAGAAAGCCGGATGCTGATGATATTGAGATAATGAAGGCGGTAAAGACGGCTCAGGCGGAAAATGTTGTGGAAAGATTCTCCGAAGGGCTTTCCGGCAGGGTAGAGCAGGGAGGCAAGAACCTTTCGGGTGGTCAGAAGCAGCGGTTGACTATCGCCAGAGCTCTTGTAGGTGATCCTCCGGTACTCATTCTTGACGACAGCGCTTCGGCACTTGATTTTGCCACTGATGCCGCCTTACGCAAAGCCCTACGTGAGGACATTGACGGGAAGATCGTGTTTATTGTTTCTCAACGGGTTTCTGCGGTTCAGGGTGCCGATTTTATAATTGTCCTTGATAACGGAAAGGTTATGGGGATCGGCAGCGACGAACAGTTGCGCAGAACCTGCCCGACATACATGGAAATATGCCGGTCACAGCAGGGGGGAGGAACAGCAGATGAAGAATAAAAAGACTTTTTCCAGATTGCTGCGTTACACACATTCTCTTTTGCCGTACCTCGCCGGAGCAGTGGTATGCGCTGCGGTAAGCGTAATTCTTTCCCTTTACGTTCCGATAATAATCGGTAAAGCTGTGGACTGCATCATCGGCACGGAGGACGTGGATTTTGCCGGGATATGGAAGTATTCCATGCTTCTTGCGGCAACTGTTGTGGGCTCAGGTGTATTTGGCTGGATACTGAATCTTTTCACTAACCGGCTAACCTTCGGGGCTGTCAGATCCATGCGCATGGATGCGTTCAACAAGCTTAATTCCGTTCCCATCAGTTATATAGACAGTCACGCTCACGGTGACCTGATAACCCGTGTCGTAGGGGATATCGATACCGTTTCCGACGGCCTTTTGCAGGGATTCACACAGCTGTTTTCGGGTCTGGTGACGATCATCGGAACGCTGATATTCATGTTTTCCGTCAATATAGTTATCGGAGCGGTCGTGGTTGTTGTTACCCCTCTGTCTCTTGTGGTTGCGTCCGTAATAACCAGAGCGTGCCACCGCATGTTTTCCGAGCAGAGCCGGGTTCGGGGCAAACTCAACGGCGTTGTTGAGGAAATGCTGGGGAACCAGAAGACCGTCAAGGCTATGATGTATGAGGAAAACTCTTTTGAAAAGTTTGACGGGATAAATGTTGAGTTACTGGATTGCGGATTCAAGGCCCAGTTTTACTCCGCTTTGGTCAATCCCTGTACAAGATTTGTCAATGGACTTGTATATGCCCTTGTAGGGGTCACAGGAGCACTGAGCGCCATAAGCGGACGTATTTCAGTCGGACAGCTTTCGTGTCTGCTCAGTTATGCCAACCAGTACACTAAACCCTTCAATGAGATATCCGGAGTAATTGCCGAATTCCAGTCCGCACTGGCCTCAGCCGACAGGGTGTTCGACCTTCTGGATTCTCCCTCCGAAACTGAAAACAGGGAAAACACACTGCCGCAGGTGAATGGGGCACTGGACTTCCGGAATGTTGCTTTTTCATATACTCCGGAACGGGAGTTGATAAAGAATCTGAATCTTACGGTCAGGAGCGGACAACGTGTCGCCATAGTAGGTCCGACGGGCTGCGGGAAAACGACATTGATAAATCTGCTGATGCGTTTTTATGACGTTACCGATGGGATCATAAGCCTGGAAAATACAGACATACGCACCGTAGGCAGGGATGAACTTCGCCGTAACTACGGTATGGTTCTCCAGGAATCCTGGCTTTTCAACGGAACAGTCCGGGAAAATATTGCTTACGGCCGACCTGACGCGACGGAACAGGAAATCGTTCATGCGGCAAAAATGGCTTATGCGGATAGCTTTATCGAGCGCCTTCCGCAGGGGTATGATACCGTGATTTCCGAATCAGGGGACAATATATCTTCAGGACAAAAGCAGCTGCTTTGTATCGCAAGAATACTGTTGCTGCAGCCTCCGATGCTTATCCTTGATGAAGCCACGAGCAATATAGATACTCTCACCGAACAGCGTATTCAGAAGGCTTTTGAGTATCTGATGAAAGGCAGAACTTCATTTATTGTCGCTCATAGACTTTCCACTATACGGAATGCGGATCTGATCCTTGTTATGAATAACGGCTCAGTCATAGAGCAGGGAAATCACGATCAGCTGATAGCCAAAAACGGTTTTTATACAAAGCTTTACAACAGCCAGTTTGAAAAGTGAAATACCCTGTGAATGCACTTGTTATAAGATTAATGAATCAAGCGGAAGGAGGTCCTTTGGACCTCCT
>ERZ779889.651-NODE-651-length-41851-cov-17.610154_pt1 | contig 41851 bp, 41 predicted proteins | sample MGYA00511030_ERZ779889 | MGnify/ENA primary metagenome ERZ779889 (study PRJEB29588, sample SAMEA2160616) | human gut metagenome | biome: human gut; feature: human-associated habitat; material: faeces | place: Denmark | collected 2008/2010 ... | reverse complement strand
CGGACACAAGCCGCGCCGCTGTCGAAACGTTGCCCGGACACAAAATTAGAGCCACGCAATCACTTTCGCAAATTCTAAGATTCTGTCTAATTCGTGCGTATCGGAGAGGCCGCAGCCGGAGCCACCACACGGGAGTCCGCCGGAACTAAGGATTTCACAATTATTTATATAGAAAATTACAGGAGAAAAAGAGGAAATAGATATGAACGAATTAAGTAAAGTAGTAAATGCGCAGCTGCAGCAGGCAGCGGAAAACCTTGTCCGTAACCGTCTGATGTCTGATGAATTTTTGGATTTTGTGCAGGAAAATACAAAGCCGCTGGATACGCTGATGGCATATTACAAGTGCGCAATCATGGAAGTAGAAACGAAGTTTAAAGTGTTAAACGAACAATTTTCGCTGGAATATGACCGTAATCCGATCGAGGCCATCAAGACACGTGTGAAATCGCTGGACGGAATCGTGCGCAAAGTGCGCCGGAAAAATATTCCGCTGACGCTTTCGGCGATTGAACAGAACATCAATGATATAGCAGGAATCCGGGTTGTGTGCTCTTTCCCGGAAGATATCTATCTGCTGGCGGACTGCCTGCTTCAGCAGGATGATATCCGTCTGATCGAACAGAAAGATTATATCAAGCATCCGAAGGAAAACGGATACCGCAGCCTGCATCTGATCGTTGCAGTACCGATTTTTTTACAGAATGAGAAACGGGAAATGAAAGTTGAAGTACAGCTTCGCACCATTGCCATGGATTTCTGGGCGAGTCTGGAGCACAAAGTGCGGTACAAAAAGAATGTTCCGGCAGATGAAACCGAGCGTCTGGCACAGGAACTGAGCGAATGTGCACAGATCAGTGCAGATCTGGACCAGCGGATGCAGAATATCCGTACCCGCCTGGCAGATGCGGAATTACAGCATCCACAGAAACAAAAGAAAGATGAACAGATCCTTCTGGATGTACTGGGACTGTAATGCCGCTGGTGCTCACAGGTAAGCATGAGAACGGTAACTTCTTTATGCACTGTGCTCCCATGGACGTACTTTCAGATGGACACCGCGGCTGTCGGCGATGCGCTGACACGCCTTAATGTCTTCTTCCGGAAGAATATCCACGATCGACAGCTGCGTGTGTGGGATAAGTTTTCCACATTCCTCTGCAAAATCAAGCATTGCCTCATAAGCATGAGGGAAGGATGGGCGGGTTACTTTTTCATACTTTTCTGCAGTTGCCTCATTTAAGCTGATGGAGATACTGTCTACCACTTCTGCCAGCTGTGGTACAATGTCACGTTTATAATACAGGTTTCCCAGACCATTGGAATTGACACGGATCGGGAGACCTGTTTTTTCTTTGACATATCTGGCACTGGCGATCAGATTCTCCAGTGCACAGGTCGGTTCCCCATAGCCACAGAAAACAAATTCTTTGTAGCCGGTGAAATCAAAGGCATCAATTGCGGCAATAATCTCACTTAAAGAAGGCTCTGCTTTGTGCCAGAGGGTATCCGCATCACCCACACCATCAAACTGTTTACGGATACAGAACGTACAGTTGCAGTCACATTTATTTGTGATATTTGCATATACCTGATCATTGTACACATATAAAATTTTTGCCATAACAATTCCTTCTTTCTATCGTATGGATTCATCAATTGCGAAATTCTTTTCCGGGTTTTTCGTTTTTACACGTTTGAATCTGCAATCAGGTCAATAAGAAATTTCTCGAAATTAACGCCATCGCGTCCCGGCGTATTTTCTTTCATGGTATCCCCGATACTGTGGGATAAAAATTTCCCGGCAAGCAGAATCGCATCTTCCGTGCATATGCCCTTTGTGCAGCAGCCACACAATACAGAGGCAAACAGATCCCCGGTTCCGGAAAAACTCCGGTCAAAAAACGGCGATTCGTGCCGGTAAATTCCATTTGCAGTGGCAGCAATATTATAAATGACGGGATGTTTCTCATCACGGCATTTGACACCGGTGATCACGACATCCTGTGGGTGTGAGGCTTTTTTTTGCAGCCGCAGTGCCACATCTTCTGCCAGCTTCAGCAGATCCGTGTTCGTCCGGCAGTGGAGTAAGGCATCTTCCGGAATGTCTGCCAGCAGACAGGCTTCCGTCAGATTCGGCGTGATCACGTCTGCTTCAAGCGTCAGTTCTTTCATTCCATTTAACAGCCCCGGAGTAAAAAATGGATAAGCATTTCCGTCATCCCCCATAACAGGGTCAACCAGAAGAAGCGTATGTTCTTCCCGAAAATGGTGGATGAAATCAAGCACCTGCGAAATCTGTTTCGCCCCGGTCAGAAATCCGCTGTAGATGGCATCAAAATGTGCGTTATTTTTTCCCCAGGCATCAATATAGTCCGGTAACATGGCGGTCAGATCGGTACAGTGATAACAGGGATAACCGGTCTGGCCGGTCAGTACGGCTGTTGCAACTGGACAACACTGCACGCCCAGCGCGGATAATACCGGAATCGCTGCCGTGAGCGAACACTTTCCGAAACCGGACAGATCATGGATAACAGCTGCTTTTTTCATGGAAAACCTCCGAATTGGTGAAAATAGTTCTTTGTATCTTAGTATAGTGCGATCTATCGGTGTGTATATATCCAAAATGGGAAAAAAATATAAATCCAGTCTGCAAAAAATCATGTACAACTATTTGTGTTTTGATGAAAATAACGGAAAAAGCAAGGTTACACTGGACAAATATGGTAAAAAGTAATAAAATTATAAGCATATAGGGGTGGGGTTTATACAAAAATCATAATAAGGAGTGCGTTTATGGAACTGATTTACACAAATGATTTATGCACCGGATGCAACAAATGCGTGCGGGGCTGTCCTGTACTTACGGCAAATATTGCAATACAGGAAGGTTATGTAACGGTAGACCCGGACAAATGTATTGCATGTGGGGAATGCTTTGATGTCTGCCCACATGAAGCGAGAGACTATTATGATGATACGGACCGCTTCTTTGAAGACCTTGCATCGGGAAAGAAAATTTCCGTGATACTGGCACCGGCATTTCTGGCAAATTATTCCAAAGAATACCAGCGTGTGCTGGGATATTTAAAGAGTAAGGGAGTCAACCATATCTGCAGTGTATCGTTCGGTGCGGATATCACAACCTGGGGATATCTGAAATACATTACGGAACACAAATTTTTCGGGGGCATTTCCCAGCCGTGTCCGGCAGTAGTCACCTATGTGGAAAAATATATACCGGAGCTGATTCCGCGTCTGATGCCGGTACACAGTCCGATGATGTGTACTGCTATTTATATGAAAAAATACATGCAGGTCACAGATGAAATCGCTTTTATCAGTCCGTGTATTGCCAAAAAATTAGAGATTACCGATCCCAATTGCGGCGGATATGTTTCTTATAATGTAACTTTTGAAAAGATGATGAAGTATATCGGAAACGATTATGAAGGATGTGAACCATATACCGATGAACTGGAATACGGACTGGGTTCTTTGTATCCGATGCCTGGTGGACTGCGGGAGAATGTAGAACATTTTCTTGGGAAAGAGCAGGTAGTGCGTCAGGTAGAGGGCGAGCATGAGGCATATGAATATCTGCGTTCCTATGCAAAACGTATTCAGCAGAATAAAGAACTTCCGTTTATGGTAGATATCTTAAATTGTGCGAAGGGCTGTCTCTACGGAACTGCCACAGATCCGAAACGGGGAACGGATGATGTCATGCTGACAATCGCAAAACTGCGGAACAGCAAAACCAGTGCAAAACAGGAGAAGGCACACTTTGGCAGGAAGAGCAAAAGCAGGAGTCCGTGGGCAGATACACTGACACCGGAGGAACGTCTGAAAAACTTCATGGACGCTTTTGGAAAGCTGGACATCAACGATTTTATGCGCAGCTACACCAATCGCGCAGTACATATTGAGGAACCGTCCGAACAGGAGAAGAACCGCCTGTTTGCAGAAATGAAAAAAGATACCTATGAGGAACAGCACAGGGACTGCGAATCCTGTGGATATTCAAGCTGCACCAACATGGTACGTGCCATCCACAATGGAGTCAACGTAAAAGAAAACTGTGTGCACTATGTGCGGGGCATGGCAGAGGAAGAGACAAAAAAGATTGCAGAACTTCGTAATCAGGAGCGGACGGAACAGGAAATCCGCCAGCAGAAGATTACAGATATCACAGACCGATTTATTACCCTGAGTGATAACATTGCAGAACTGAATACGGCAAACGAGGAATCTGCAAATGAAGCAACCAATCTGGCACAGTATATTCAGGATATTTCCCGTCTGTGCGATGAACTGAATGAGTCCATCCGTATCATGTCGGATTTCATCAGTGTATATAAAAAGAGCAATGAAGATATTTCTGCCATTGCGGGACAGACAAATCTGCTTTCGCTCAATGCCTCCATTGAGGCGGCGCGTGCCGGTGAGAACGGAAGAGGCTTTGCAGTGGTAGCGGAGGAAATCCGTACACTGTCTGATTCCACGAAGGATCTTCTGACACAGAACGACCAGAAAGCCGAGGCAATTCTTCCAAAGATTACACAGAGCATGGATTCGATCAAAGATCTGGTAGAAAGCATGAATACCATGACGCAGAAAGTGTCAACGATTGCCGCAAATACGGAAGAAATTTCTTCCCAGACGACCTATGTACAGAATATGACAGAAGAAATGCGGGATGAGGTGAAAGAACTGTAGATGAAAAGTGGCTAAAACTTTGTTATAATAAATTTTCCATAAAGTATAAAAGATATTATAGTATTGCGATTGAATTATAGGGAAAAACAATGAATAAACTTGTGTACTTATATGAATTGGATTCAACAAGAATATCTCCTTGGGAGATTGATAGGGGAAGGAAAGCTCTGTATGAAGAAATAGTAATGAGGGGAAATCGTGTAGTCCTTACGTTTCAGCAATTAACAGATTCTAAAATATTCTTAGAATTGTTAAAAGATAAAAAAGATTTTGAAATTATTACATCTTTATTTGAAAATGGAGCGTTACGATTGTCAGAATATTGTGATCCACACACGGGAAAGAGAATATGTTCTGCTTCACAATATCTTCAGAATGCTTTGGAAGGAGGGCGGACGAGATTTATTTTTTCAAATGCTCCAGTGAATAATGAAGATTTAAAGGTAATTCAGTGTGCACAGGAGGCATTGCAATATTGTAATTTAGACAGTCTGAGAAATTTGAAACAAGATGTGGGGCAATTAGAGAATTATATTGAGCTCATGTTTCATATTAGTATACAACAGCATGCGATGAATCCGGTTAAGGAAGGTTCTGTTTATACATTACCATATATGATTAACTGGGTTCGTAGGGCAAAATTTGATAATGAAAACTTCCAAAAATTATTTCTTTCTGGAAGCAATTGTTTACAGGCTGTGAAATCAAAAATAATTGCTTCCGGAAAAAATTTACAGAGTAGATCAGTATGGTTGAATAGCTTAAAAGAAGAAAAATTAGTAGAAATAAAAAGTGTGGCTGAGGCAATTGTTGATCTGTGTTACAATTATGTTGTAGAGGATAGCATTTATAATGTAAGTAAAAGATACGCTGATGAAGAATTCTTAAGTGACTTTCAGAAAAGATTATATGAATTTTGGAAGGAATACAGAGAGGGAAAGCATGCATTAATGAATGGAGAATATCCTTTAAAGCAAAAAATAATACGAAAATTAAATTGGAGCGTTGCTAAAAGGGAATGGGAAAAGGTAAAATTAAAGAAGCCAACGGAACCAGCTATTTTGTATAAAAGTGTATTTTGGGAAAACAGGTTATGGGAATGGAAAGTCTTTCTTGGAAATTTAAAGAAATGGTTTTGTGCTTTTATTTATATTGCATTTTTTGTTACGGTAATGAAAAAAGAGGCAGAATTTGAGAAAATTTTTAATGGTAATGAAATTGTTTTGAAACTATACACGATAATAGGAAAACAATGTGGAAATTGGATTGTTGGAATAATTACTGTAGTTATCGCAGGAATTATATCGTCTTTGCTCCTTAAAATTTTAAAAATACCGGATATACTTGAAAGTATACAGACAATTGCACAGGTGATTATGGATTTCTTTAGTAAATTACGATTCCGAATAATAAAGAGATTTTTATGATATGCGTATTGCATTTGCAGAACGGAAAATAAGAAAGGTAGGGTGAATATTTGCGAAAATAGGAACTGATTAAAAAGAAGTGATGATGTATATGAAAAACAATACACCATCACTTTTTTAAATAATTGATTCCGTTAACAATTTGATAAGAACTGTAACGATGAGATTATTTCGGGTGTTCGGGATGCAAGAAACTGCTTGATGGAGAAAAATAAAGAGCAAAAAGTATTCGTGACTGAATCTTGAATAAATTCGTCACAAATACAGATAACGCAATCGATGTAAGTGTTACAATCTAGGCGATTTTCTATTAAGTGCGTGCTTTAATGTTTTCCCATTTTTTGAAACAGTCTGGCAATGATATGGGCTGTTTCTTCCACACTAAAATCATCGGATTTGATGCAAAGATCGTAATTTTTGGCATTGCCCCATTCGGCTTTGGTAAAGTGCTTACAGTGAACAGCACGTTCGTGGTTTACTTTTTTAACTTTGGCGGCAGCAGCATCCAGCGATAAATGATCGCGTTCGGCAACGCGCGCAGTCTCGGATGCGGCATCGGCAGAGATAAACACATGGTAAGTGTTCGGCAGGTCTTTCAATATGTAATTAGCCAGTCGACCGACGATGACACAGGATTCCTTTTGTGCAAGACCACGGATGATTTCTGTTTCCTTGTGGAAAAGCTGATCGACTTTTGGCAGCTCAGACTGCTCGAGAGGATTGGAATACCAGGCAAAAAAATCGTGGAGAACAGGATTTTTTAAGGTCTGTTCGTTCTGTTCAACATATTCCGGTGTATATCCGCTTTTTTCTGCAACAAGACGGATCAGTTCTGAATCATAATAATGAAAACCAAGCTGGTCTGCAAGGAGTTTACCGATCTGACGACCGCCACTTCCAAATTCACGGGAGATGGTAATTACAGAATTGCAGGCTGAGGCGGAAGCTTCGTGATCTGCAGCATCGTTTTTCCCGAGCAAGGCATCGCGTTGTTTTCCAAAAGCCCGGTTGATGATACCGACTAATGTTCCGACCAGGATGGCGGCGATGATTGTTCCGATACCGACACTTCCGAGATTGTGGAGAATTGCCAGGCAGGTAATGGTAGAAACAATGACCATTGTGCAGTCAAAACCGATTTTTACTTTGGAAAATTCAATATGTGTTACGGAAGAAACCGCCTGCATACAGCCTTCTCCGGCAAGTGGAATCAGATCTGCCGGCAGATATAAAAAGATTCCACTTGCGACAAATACGGTGCTGATCAGTACCATTCCAATGCGGATCGCCAGATTGTGTGGTGTTGGAAGATAGGATACCATATAGTTACAGAATGTCGTGAAATATCCGAATATAACGCCGACTACAATCTGCAGAAATTGAACGGGTTTGAATTTTTTCCGTAAAAGCAGAATCTGGATCAGTACCAGTACGACGTGGAAAAGGATGGTTGCTTTTCCCATCTCGATTCCCCAGACACAGGTCATCGTATACGGAATGGAGCTGACCGGAGAGACTCCGAGATTGGATTTTACAGAAAAAGCGATTCCAATCGTCATAATAAACAACCCGATAAAATACATCGGGATTCTTACTTTCATATGTTTCATTTACCATTTCCTTCTTTCATCATATTTTCATAAATCCGTCCTAAAAAGTCATGAAATTGCTGGCTTTCCGATGCAGAAAATCCGTTCAGTGCACAGGACTCGATCTGTAAAAATTCCTGTTGCAGTCGGTTGGCGTAAGCTCTGCCGGTATCGGTCAGATACACGTGCAGTGATCGGCGGTTGCCGTTGTCTGTCTGCCGTTTGATATAGCCTTTATTTTCCATCCCACTCAGGATCACGGTTAAAGAAGCCGGTTCGATATGGCAAAAAACAGCAATGTCCTTTTGAATCGCACCGTCGTGATTGAGCAGGTAATCAAGAATCTTAGGCTGACCAGGGGTAAGACCGGTGTCTTTCACGCGGCTGACCAGTGCCTTTTGAAACATCAGATGATCAGACATCAGAAGATAATGCAGTGATTCTTTCATAAACAAAACTCCTTTGGTTAGATTTCTAATTGTTAGGATTCTAATTAATAATAGTATTCAGAAAGGGAAATGTCAAATCGTATATATCGGGTAGTAGGTATTATATTTTCATGACGGAAAATGCCTGAAACACTAAGCGCAGTATGATACGCTGTCTGAGAAAATTTATTTTGACAGATGTTGTAATACATTTGATGGAAATGCGATGGCATGTGTAAGAGCCGGACATCAATCTGGAATCATTACAGTAACGATTTCAGCAAATGGATGCGAAGATGTAGTAAAAACAATTGAAGTAAGATAAAATAGATATTGATGATTAGACGTGATAAAATGAAATTTTTGATATGAGTATGCAGCAAGAACTGCATGGATGAAGAGAAGTTTGAATTTGAAAGGGTGGTGTGTAGTATGAAAAAGACTTTTCCTATAATTTGCATTTTAGCATGGGTTCTCCTTAGTTGTGGAGTTATTATCGCCGGTGTAATACTTGGCGGTATTACCGGAAAACTTGTTTTAGACCACATCATATAAGGAGAAATGTCATGTTCAGTACAAATAAAAATCGTAAAATAGGTATGTTGATTTTTCTGTTTGTTGTATCCTTTATTGTGGGTATGCTCATCAACATTCAACGTCTTGGATCTTTACCGATGAAGCTTATCCAAGTTGAATGGAATGATACAGTAGGATGTGTGTATGAAAATCTTGATTATGAAAATCCGAGCGACCACAAATATGATTTGTATGTGCCGAAAAATCTTGATACGCCAGAGTCAAAATGCCTGATTCTTTATATACACGGAGGAAGTTTTAATTCCGGGAGCAAAGAAGATGGCGATGCGTGGTGCAAATATTATACGTCAAAAGGATACGTAACAGCAACGGTTGATTATACATTGCAATCAAAGAAGGAAAAAAGTGAAGAAGAATTACTCAACGCCAGTCTTGAGTTAATGAATGAAGAAATTCTAAGTTGTGTTGCCGCAATCAAGGAGCAGGCATCGCAGCTTGGAATTGATTTAACACAAATGGCTACCTGTGGGGTGTCAGCAGGTGGAACACTTGCGATGAACTATGCATATAAAAATGCTGACATTTCTGCAATCCCAGTAAAGTTTGTCTTTCAACTCGCAAGTCCTGCTTCATTTGAGCCATCCGATTGGAGTTTGCTGAAATCGATAGACCATATAACCACAGATGCGGATTTTGCAACCATGATGACAGGGGTTAGAATTACAGATGAAATGATGGCATCAAAAGAGTATCTTCCGTATATTTACTCTGTTTCGCCTACATATTTGGTGGATGCAAACTCGGTGCCGACCTTGATGGGGTATGGACGAATCGACCATTGTGTGCCGACTCAACTTAAATACCCTTTAATAGATGCATTGAAAGAGAATGGTGTGCCATACGATTATGTTGAATTTCCAAAATCGAACCATGGAATGTATAATGATATTGATAAATTGCAGGAGTTTATCAATCTATCACTTGAATACTGTGATAAGTATTTTGATAAAATACTACAACAACATGATGCATAAGGCGTATAATGAGCCACATTTTTTGGATAATAAGAAATAGAGTGAGAATAAAAGACCGCACAGATAGAAATATATTGATTTGTGCGGTCTTTTTAGTGTAAGTATGTAATCATCCGTATCTGTTAGCACCCATATTTTTCTGATACACTTTTTTCATAACAAAGGAAGGAAACTGTATCATTATGAAAAAAGATGAAAAAATCACACTGTGGTCTGAACGAATCCATGAATTTCAATCCAGTGGGCAGACTTGCAAAACATGGTGTCAGGAACCAATGTGGTCAGGCACTGTTAACACTATTGTTGCGGCACTTGTTAATATTGGATTGAATTTTATTCTTATTCCAATATTCCAGCAGAATGCTGCGGCATTTACTACTGTTATTGCAGAGTTATTGTCAATGATTATAACATGGTGGAATGGGAGAAAATATTTTAAGGTCAGTTTTCTAAAAAAGGATATTTGCTCCGTCGCTATAGGGTGTGTAGCAATATGGATTGTATGTTCTATGACAGAAAAATATATTAGTTCAGTACTAATTTCTACAGTTTTTTCAGTGATTGCTTCTGCTGCTTATATGATTATACTTCTAATAATGAAGAATCAGGCGGTAAAATTAGTTTTAGAGATACTACATATCAAAAAATAATATGAAATAAAGAAGATTTCATAATTTGTCTGTTGAAGGAAAGTAGCATAGAATATAAGATGTTAAGAATTGTAGATTGATATTATGGTCTTAAATCATGAAAGATAGGACGCAAATAATTTCAATAAATTACTGCAAAAGGCATGATACCTACACTTTTTGATATGACCTTGGAAAATGGAATATTATAAATTGACTGATGGACGATATGCACAAAATACCTAATCGGAAAGACGTGATTTCATTGAAATATACACAAATTTGTGATATATTTATGGTGAGAAATGGTAGTTTTTGTGAAGGAGGGAGAATTATGGATTTTTATAGTAAAACAAGATTTTGGAATGATGAGATTGATTATGTTATAAAGTATAATGCGCAAGATTTTGTGCTGAAAAAAGATAAGGATGAGGGAAAAATAGAGTATTCTGCACATTCAGATTGTGCATGCGGAAGTGGAGACTAATAAACGTGAGGAAAAAAGGGTTTGGATTACAGTGGCATATTACGGATAAATGTGATCAACGGTGTAAACATTGCTATATATATACTAACTCTAAGCAAGTCATACAAAAAGAGCTTACAATAGAGAAGGCAGAGTATATTTTACAAAATTATATAACGATGTGTGAGGATTTAGGTGTTTTGCCATACATATTTGTAACGGGTGGAGATCCTCTCCTATATTATGATATATGGAGTTTTTTAGGGCTATTGTGTAGAAACGATATTCCCTTTTCAATTTTGGGTAATCCATTTCATTTATCTGATGTTGTATGTGAGAAATTAAAAAAAATAGGTTGTCAAAAATATCAAATGTCATTAGATGGATTGCGAGAAACTCATGATGAAATAAGAAAAGCAGGTTCATATGATTGTACATTGGAAAAAATTCAACTACTTAAAAAATATGGGATAAAAACTGCAGTAATGTCCACAGTATCTAGAAAAAATATAGATGAAATACCAAAACTTATAGATGTTGTTGTAGAAAACAAAGTAGATAGTTTTGCATTTGCAAGATATTGCCCTACGGATTTATCAGACAATGAGATGGTAGATGCGGAAACTTATAGAAAATTATTAGATAAATGTTGGTCGTTATTTGAAAAATATAAAAACGAAGGTACTTATTTTTCGTTAAAAGATCATTTATGGATACCTTTTCTTCACGAAAAAGGGCTCTTTGAATTAGCAGAAAATAAAGAAAACTATGTTTTAGAAGGCTGTAATTGTGGAATTTCGCATCTGACAATTTTAGCTAACGGCGATGTATATGCATGTAGACGTTTTGAAAGCAAGGTTGGTAATGCATTGAATGAATCGTTAAAGGATATTTTTCTGGGAGAAAAAATGAATTGTTATAGGGCTTATGAGAAATTTGTTGCCTGTTCATCTTGTAAGTATTTAAATTATTGCAGAGGATGTCCGGCTGTAGCTTATTGTGTACATGGTGATTTTTATGGTAAAGACCCACAATGTTGGGTAAAATAGAGAGGATAAAGTTGGAAAGGTTAGTTGCTAATAATTTAAGAGAATTAATTTCGATAGTATATGATTTATATCCAACAGGCAAATATTATTTATGGTATAGGGGACATTTAGATGAAAGTTGGGATCTTATACCTTCGGTTCAGCGAGGAACTTATTGCGAAAATGAACGGCATATGGCTATAGATTTTTACATGAGAGTCAGTGTTGCTTTGAAAGAAAAGCCACCCACTAAGTATTATCCAGGATGGGTTGCCCTTATGCAACATTATGGATTACCAACAAGATTGTTAGATTGGACAAAATCACTGTTGGTTGCTGCTTTTTTCGCATCGTATAATTATGATACTTTAAAAGATAAAGAAGGTTGTATATGGGTATTTAGACCAGCACAATTAAATGAAATAGAGGGGCTAGGGAAATGTATATGCTCTATGGATTCTCAAGTTATATGGGATTTATTAGCACCGGTATTTGACTCTAAGGATGAGAAAAAAGAAGCACATGATAAAATATATGCTTGTTATCCAGTAGAAAACAATATGAGGGTATATGTTCAACAGTCAGCTTTTACTGTACATAATTCGAAAAGGCGTTTGCAGGATATTAAAAGTGATCAGCTACTAACTAAAATAATTATTCCATATGAAGCAAAAAAAGTTATTATCAAAGAACTGAAGATTTGTGGTATTACTTTAAAAAGTATTTATCCTGATGCTGAACATATAGCAGAGGAAATTAAATCTTTTTATAATTATGGAAAGTAGGAGAGAATACATATGACAAATTTTTTAAGCAAAACAAGTTTTTGGGAAAAAGCAATTGGTTACGAAAGAAAACTTACAGCTCAGAAGTATCTGTTGAAGAACAGTAAAAATGTAGAAATGGCTGTAGATAGTGATTGTGGCAGTGGCTCATGTTCTGGTACTGGTTGTGGTGATGCATCATGTTCTAGTTGCGCCTCGCCATCATGCTCTAGTTGTGCCTCAACATCATAATTCTGATTTGAGTAGTATACAAATGAAAGATGAATGTAACTGTTCAGAACCCCCTGATTAGATTCAAGTAATATTTGTACAAAACAGAGAAATTAATATTTACTACTATTACATGAAAGGACTATTTAAAATATGAATAAGAAATTTTTTTATTGTATGACCACATTGGTGCCTGACACAATAAACTCGGTGTAATTTTAGTGAAAAAACGATTCATAAAACGATATAATATATGGATGAAATGAGGATATTTATTGTGTATATTGATATTCTATCTCCATCAAATCTATTGAGATCTCCATCATTTGATGATAGAATGATGGAGATAAATCTGAAATGAAGGAGATTCCTATGAGAGACTTTGATTTTATTGTAAGTCCTGCAAAGTTGTTAACACCTGAAATTGTTCAGATGGTTAGCAGCATCCATGAACATAAAGGCAAACAGGAATTATTTCTCGAAGCCAATGTAGATGAATTGAAAACACTCTTAGAAGTTGCATTGATTCAGAGTACGGGAGCATCCAACCGAATCGAAGGTATATTTACAAGCGATAAGCGTTTGGAAGAATTGGTAAGTCAAAAAGCAGAACCCCGCAACCGATCTGAGCAGGAAATTGCTGGTTATCGTGAAGTACTTTCCACAATTCACGAAGGCTATGAATATATCAACCCAAGACCGAACATTATTTTGCAGTTACATCGAGATCTGTACTCCTATTCACAGGGATCTGCTGGTGGAAGTTATAAGAATTCCGATAATGTAATTGCAGAAACAGATGCCGAGGGTCATCAGAAGGCACGTTTTATTCCAGTTCCCGCATTTCAGACTGCTGAAGCGATGGAAGAACTTTGCGCTCGCTTCCTTGAAGCATGGGAAGCTGACCGCATTGATAAACTGGTTTTGATTCCCATGTTCATTCTGGACTTTCTGTGCATCCATCCTTTCAATGACGGAAATGGTAGAATGAGCCGTTTGCTCACTTTACTGCTTTTTTATAAGGCTGGATACATCGTTGGAAAATATGTCAGTATGGAAATGCTGATTGAAAAGACAAAAGAAACATATTATGAAGCCCTTCAAGCAAGTTCTACTGGCTGGCATGAGGGCGAAAACAGCTATGAGCCTTTTGTTAAATATTATCTGGGTATCATGTTGAAAGCATACAATGAATTCGAAAGCCGTGTAGAGCATTTGAAGCATCGGAGTCTTTCTAAGCCTGATAGAATTAAAGCGGTTATTGATAACAAGGTTGGCAAAATTACAAAGAAAGAAATCATGGAGCTTTGTCCTGATATAAGCAAAATTACCGTGGAAAGGACTTTGACGAATCTGGTTAAGAGTGGGTATATCGCAAAAGTTGGTGCCGGTCCATCTACTGGTTATGTCCGTATTTAAAAATATGAAAGCAGCTTATAAATTTGCCAGTCAAAAACGCATGGACATAACCGTCTTGTATGCATTATGTCAGCTGCTCAAGATGTGATTCTTCATAATTGTACCAATTCGCGGAAACTTAGCCGGTATATAGGATATCATTGTCTTTTTTGTATAAAGTGAACATATATAAAACGAGTTCCTTTTTATATATCACCAACTCGTCATGCTGAAGGCACATTGTATTTAAATGCTGTATTAGAAACCCCGGATTTATATGAACAGATGTTAGCTATTTTAAAAGACTATGACGAAGACATTATAAGTATTAATTATGATAACTCGGAAGAAAATGGCAGGAGACGCGGCGTATACAAGATTCTTTCAAAATCTCATAAAAAAGCACTTCCGCTGAATGTTTACGGCGATGGAATGAAAAAAGCAGTTTTATTAATGAGTGCAGTGATCGCTGCAGAGAATGGGGTTTTGTTGATTGACGAATTCGAAACTGCAATCCATACATCTGCAATGGAAAATACATTCCGGTGGATTTTGGAAACATGCAGAAAATTGAATGTACAGGTGTTTGTCACATCGCACAGTAAAGAAGCAATCGATAAATTGTTGAAGTGTTCTGAGCAATGCTTAGAGGATATGGCAGTATATACACTTTATAAAAAAGAAAATAAAACTGCGGTTCGTAGAATGGACGGAAAGAAAGCAATTGATGCACAGGATAATATGGGATTGGAGCTTAGATAAATGATATATCGAATGATAAATGGATTGATTTTCATTATGAAAATGGACAAGGTGACAACTGTAAAGCAAAGATATTGCTATTGGTGATACCATTTGAAGACACCGGTGCGATGGAAACATTCTTATTAGATGCTATTGGAAAAGCAGATCCTTATGATGCGAAGATTATATCAGATTGCAATCAATTTGTGGATAATGTGGATAAGAAGAAAAAGTATTTGAATAAACGGAGATACATAACAAAGGCAAAATTTGATGTCTATTTTTCGGTGCGAACAGCAGCAGAACAGTTTGTGGAAAGACAAAATATATTGAAAAATATCCCGTGGGAAGATTATACTTCAATACAAAAAAGTTTTGAAAAGCTGGGAACACTGGCAGAAAACAATGAGATGTATTAACAACTTAGAAAATAAAAATTAAAAAAGGGGTTAAGTATCTTCCACTTATGCCGATATACATTACAAGTAAGCAAAGAATGCTACTTCGTGAAATCCGAAATGAAGCGTACGGTCAGAGTAGGAATTTCACAAATAAAACAAATTTACTTCAGCATGGATGCTGAAGCCCAATTCAAGGAGGAAAAATATTATGGCAATGGTAGTACAGCACAATCTTACAGCGATGAACGCTAATCGTCAGTTAGGAATCACATCAGGAGCTCAGGCAAAATCTTCAGAGAAATTATCTTCTGGTTACAGAATCAACCGTGCAGGTGATGATGCTGCTGGTTTAAAAATTTCTGAGAAAATGAGAAGCCAGATCCGTGGTCTTGACAAAGCATCTGACAATGCACAGGATGGTATTTCTTTGATCCAGACAGCAGAAGGTGCTTTAAATGAAGCTCACTCTATCTTACAGAGAATGAATGAGTTAGCAGTTCAGGGTGCTAATGATACAAACCAGTCTATCGACCGTGATGCAATCAATCAGGAGTTAGAGGCATTAACAGATGAGATAGACAGAATCTCTCAGACAACCCAGTTTAACAAACAGAATCTGTTAGATGGTAACTTCAAAGATAAAAAACTTCAGGTTGGTGCAAATGCTAATCAGAACATTGAAATTAGTATTGATTCCATGAATGCAGATGCTCTTGGTCTTGGAAAAGAGCAGGTAAAACAGGGTGGAACAACACCTACCGCTGTGAAATATCAGGGAATGAGCTATAAATATTCTCAAAAAAATACTGCTTCTAAAAATGCAAGTAATGCAATTTCACAGTTTAAAAAATCTATCTCTGAGAAAGTTAAATGTGCAGCATTTATCGCACAGTATGATAATACAACAGGCTCTATTTATTACAAAGCAACAGTTGATGGTAAGGAATTAAAATTCAAGTCTGCAGAGAAGGCTCGTGAAGCTTATGTAAAAAATCAGCAAGGCCTTGCTAGTAAAGCTATTACAGAAGATTTCCAGAAATATGTTCAGACATCAGCTACAGAAGCAACAAAAGATGCAAATGGCGAGATTCGTTATGGCGCTCGCGTAGATGATTATAAAGCTGCAAATGAGACAATCACAAAAGTTCAGGATGCTATTAATAAAGTATCTACACAGCGTTCTGCATTAGGTGCATTACAGAACAGATTAGAGCATACAGTTGCAAACCTTGACAATGTATCAGAGAACACATCTTCCGCAGAGTCTCGTATCCGTGATACAGATATGGCAGAAGAGATGGTTAACTACAGCAAGAATAATATTCTTGCTCAGGCTGGACAGTCTATGCTTGCACAGGCTAATCAGTCTACTCAGGGAGTATTATCACTTCTTCAGTAACATGTAAAATAGAAAGAGAGTTGGCAGTTATGTCAACTCTTTTTTCATAATTAGGATGGTAACATGAGTATAAAACAAATATATACAAAAGTATTAAAATCATGTATTGGATTCTCGGTGTATGGAACTAAAAAAGTAGAAGAGGAAACAAAAGAATTATTACCTTTGTTAAATGAATTTTATGACAGGTTTTTAAGAGAGAATGTATTTGAAATTGATAAAACAGATTATGAAAAACTTCAGCTGTTGTTTATTAACATAATTAGGGATCTTTCACAAGGATTGAAAAATAAAGACGTGGTTTTATTGGAAGATGCCATGGAATATGGGTTATTGTCTTTTCTGGAAATATTTATGGATGAAGATGAAGTGTCACGGCTAAAGGAGGAAAGCGTGAATGAATAGGAATATATATATATCAAATATGCAGTTATTTGAAAAAAGCTTTCCGGGAATTAGTGAAATTATAGAAAATTGTAGAAACAGTATTGAGAAAGAAACAGAAGTGTATTTTGAACAAGCAGCAGATGGCAACAAAATCATTAAAGTAAAAAAAGAAGATAGGCAATTATATTTTAGTGGGAAGAGAGAACCAGCTGACAAAGCGAGGATCGAAATTGAAAAATGGGGGAAGATAGATAAACATGCGGTTGTATTTGTTACGGGTTTGGGCGATATTGCATTTTTAAAACAGCTTGTAATAAAAATAGTTCCTTCTATACAGCTTGTAATATATGAACCATCTTTAAATGTTTTTTTTAAGGTGATAGAGAATATTGATTTGTCATTTTTGTTTGAGGACAGAATACCTGCACTGATAGTGGATGGACTTAATGGCGAGGAAAAAAAAGCAATCCTAGAAAAACTGGTAACTCTTGCGAATATAGAATTTATAAAACATTATGAAAATCGGAGCTGTGCAGCTCTCTTTTCAGCACAGGTTATAGATTTTATGAAACTTTTAGGAAAAACGGTCGAAGATGTGATAGTCGGCAGAAATACAGAAATCAGATATTCTGCTGTTGAAATGGATAATTTGTTTCATAACATAAAATATCTTTGTGAAGGATCCATTACGACACAGCTGTGCGACATTATTCCAACGGATATTCCTGCAATCATTGTATCGGCTGGACCGTCATTGAATAAAAATATCATGGAATTGAAGAGAGCAAAGAATAAAGCTTTCATCGTTGCAGTGGACACGGCAGTCAGACCATTGGTAAATGCAGGAATTATTCCAGATATGTATGTGATAGTGGATGGATTAAAACCAAAAGAATTATTGGATTTTGATGAGGCAAAAAGAATTCCGTTGATGCCAAGCATTACTTCCACGAAAGAAATTTTGGAAAATCATACTGGAAAGAAAATTTTCTGGTTTGAGGGACAGCGGTTCATCTGGAGTATGATGATGATGAATGGAGTTCCGTTCAGCACGGTTGCATGTGGAGGATCTGTTGCGTGTAGTGCATTTTCGCTGGTATATAAGCTTGGATTCTCCAGAATAATTTTGGTGGGTCAGGATTTGGCATTAACAGGTAATAAAACACATGCAGACGGTACTTTTAAAAGTATCATGGATGAAATTGATACAAGTCGTTGCATAAAAGTTCCAGGAAACTATGAGGAGGAAGTTCCGACGAGAGGAGACTTCAAGTTATATTTAGACTGGTTTAATTACTATATCAAAGGATGTGAAGGTATTCATGTTATTAATGCTACAGAGGGTGGAGCAAAAATCGATAACACGGAGATTATGACTTTGCACGATGCGATTATGAGAGAGTGCATAAAAGAAGTTGATATTGATGCGTGCTTTGAAAAATTGAAGCCTATTTTTGACGCAGAGCAACAGCATAAAGCGTTGGAATATCTTAAAACATTTCCTGAAATGTATAGAAAACTGAAAAAGAAAGTAATAAAATTAAATAATGAATATCAAAAACTAAAAACAATCTGCGGTAAAAGTATAATTGATAAGAATGCATATTTAAAAGCATTGAAAAATATAAAAAATCTAACACAAGAAATTGAAAAGCATGAATTATATGATACAATATCGTGTACATTAACAGTCGCAAATTATATTATTGAAAGCGAACAGTTTTATGAAGAGGATACTGTGGCTGCTGAAGGACTACAGATTGCTAAGCAAGGAATAGCCTATACAAAAATGGTAGAACAATGTATAGATTTATTTATTCCACTCACAGAGGAAACCTTGTTGACGCTATAAAACGCTGGTGCTATTAGAAGATATTATATATGTTATAAACCGAGGAGATATCGAATGACCACAACAATAATCGCCGAAGCTGGTGTGAACCACAACGGCAGTCTAAAACTGGCAAAGCAAATGATTGACGAGGCAGCAAAGGCAGGAGCAGACTATATCAAATTTCAGACATTTAAACCGGAAAAGTTGGTTTCCAAATATGCACAGAAAGCAGATTACCAGAAGAAAACGACAGGCAGTCAGGAATCGCAGCTGCGGATGTTGGAAAAACTGGCATTGTCATATGATGATTTTGTGGAATTGAAAAGATATTGTGAGCAGATTGGAATTGGTTTTCTGTCCACACCGTTTGACGAGGACAGTATCCGGTTTCTTGACAGTCTGGACATGGATTTCTGGAAGATACCTTCCGGTGAGATCACAAATTATCCATATCTGGTTCAGATTGCGCAGACAGGCAGGGATATCGTGCTTTCCACCGGGATGTGTGAAATGGATGAGATAGCGGATGCAATGAAAGTATTGGAAGAGAATGGAGCAGGGAATATTTCGCTGCTCCATTGTAATACAGAATACCCGACACCATATGAGGATGTGAATCTGCTGGCAATGAAGCAGATGCGAACAGCCTTTAAAAAGCAGGTGGGATATTCGGATCATACGGTCGGGATTGAGGTGCCGATCGCAGCCGTGGCATTAGGTGCTGAGATTATTGAAAAGCATTTTACGTTAGATAAGAATATGGAAGGTCCTGATCACAAAGCAAGCCTTGAACCATTGGAATTAACTCAGATGATATGTTCTATCCGCCATATTGAAAAAAGTCTGGGGGATGGTAATAAGAAAAGAACTGCTTCGGAACAGTATAATATAGCAGCAGCGAGGAAGAGCATTGTCGCCAAATGTGCGATTTCTAAGGGAGATATTTTTACAGAGGCAAATCTTACGGTTAAAAGACCAGGAAGCGGGATAAGCCCGATGAGGTGGAAAGAAATTATTGGAACAAGGGCAGAGAGGGATTATCTGGAAGATGAACTTATATGATAAACTCCGGAAAAAGCGTAAATGCTGCATTATATCTCGCTATGAGTATGACAATTTTGTTGCATGAAATCATAAAATATGTTATTAATAACAATATAGAGGATGGGATAAAGGAAATATGTCATGGATGACATATTGATGAATAAATTTGCTAAAATATGTCATTTCTAACAAGTTCGGGGGGTGTTGTTATGAATAACGAAGATATGAAATCTATATTTGACCAGATAAATAATTTAAAAAAACCTGTTACAGAATCCAAAGAAACAAATGCTGTGTATGAAAAGGATACTTTTCGAGAAGTTTTAAATGGAATATCAGAGGAAATTCAAAGAGTATTGGATGAAAATGATTTCACACAGGAAGATTTATGTCGGATAACAAATATGTCACAGTCCAATATTAGTAAAATACAAAACGGAAAGGTTGTTCCAAGGATAGAAACACTACAAAAGATTGCGAATGCTACACACACAAGACTTGTAATAAGTTTTGAAAGCATGGAAGGAGAGGATTAAAAATGGCAAATATAACGTCCATTGAGATTAAGCAATTCAGGGGAATTAAGCAATTAACAGTTTCTGATTTTTCAAATGTCAATCTTATTGTAGGCGATAATAACAGTGGAAAAACAACATTTTTGGAGGCAATTCAGTTATTGTTTGCGAAAGCTCAACTCAGCTCTGTTAAAAATATCATAAGGCAGAGAACAGTACTTAATATTCATGATAATAGTTTTTATACTTCTTTTATTAAAATGTTCAATGTGGAGCAAAATGAGGATTTGCTAGATCTCGATATTTATGGAGAAAGTAATAACGGTCCGATTGAATTTGAAATGACTGGACGTGAGAAAACCATTTCTGGAGAAGAAGCACTTCAAATTTCAACAATGTCTTCACGTCAAAAAACGTATTACAGAAAATCAACAACTTTTATCCCCGAAACGGTCAAACTGTTTACAGGTAGTATTATTAGTCAAAATGGTGAAAAAACAGTAGAGAAAAATGTTCGTTTCACGTCTTTAGACAATACAATGGTAGGTTCTGTAACTAAGAGGGAAGTTCAATATATATCTTCATTTGGTCATTTGAGATATGACTTATTGCAGAATATCGTAGATAATCCGGAATATAAGAAATTAGCTATCAGCATTCTGAAGAAGTTTGATGAATCTATAGTGGATATTTGTTATACCAAGGCGGATGATGAATCCTTTGTGGAATCCATTATAACAGAAAATGGCGTAAACATGCCGTTCTCCGTTTATGGTGACGGAATTAAGAAAATATTATATATTTTGAATAAACTATTTGATGCAACAGATTCAATTTTGTTGATAGACGAAATTGAGACAGGTTTGCACAAGAAATATTATGATAAATTATTTCCGGTAGTATTTGAGCTGGCTAAAAAACTGAATGTACAATTATTTATTGCGACACATAGTATGGAAGCAATTGATGCAATACTGGAGTATGGTAAATATGAAAATGATACCAACAGTAAGGATCCAATTAAAGTTATTACTTTAAAGAAAATCGACTCAAACGATGGAAAGGGAAGTAATATAGCTGCTCGAAATGTTACGGGTAAGTATGTGTATGAAAACCGCAAGGCATTTGAATTTGAGGTGCGCTTATGATGACGGAATTAATGCTTGTTGAAGGTGTATCGGATGTACAGTTGATTAGTTATTATTTACAAAATGTGTATGGCTGGAGACATGAAAAGAATAATAATCTTGGAATAAATTCACTGGATGAACATGATCACATAGAAAGTCTTTCAAAAGAAGGAAAGCAACTTGTTTTGTGCGGTGTTGGAGGAAATGGAAGATTTGCACATTTCGTAGAAAGACACCGCATCAATAGTATGATAATTGAACATGAGATATCCTCAATAATGGTTGTGACAGATCGGGATGAGGATTCAATTTCCAAAATTGGAAGAACGATAAACAGTTTGTTTGAGAACGTATCATACAGAGCAGGAGTGTGGATTTGTAACGATGTTGAAGATTCGTTTGGACAACAAAAGCAGGTAGATACATATCTTTTAATTGTTCCGGCGGATAAAAAGGGAGCATTAGAAAATGTAATAATAGATGCATTGAAAGATATTCCGGAAGAAAAAGAGTTGGTAGAAGAAGTAATTCAGTTTGTTGATTCATTAAAAGCAAGGTTAGTGCCTGAATTAAATCAAATTAATAAAGCCAATAAGGCTGCAGTTGGAACTTTTTTTAGTGTTCGAAATCCGAAAGATGCAATGAGATCTTTTGGAACTTTTATTTCTAAAATAGATTGGTCAAAATCAGAATCTTTAAAAAATTTATTTTTGCCATTCATGTATTTAGGAGAGGAGAAAGAATAGCATTTTATATTTTATACTGAAAGCATAGCAAAAGATGTAAGGAGAACCGTATGAAACGAATTGGGATAATGACAGGAACAAGAGCAGAATATGGATTGTTAAAGTCTTTGATGCAGGAGATTAATAAAGATAATGATTTGGAATTATACTTGATTGTGTCAGGGATGCATCTGTCACCAGAGTTTGGAATGACTTATAAGGAAATCGAGGAAGACGGTTTTCAAATAAATGCAAAAGTAGAGATGCTGTTAAGCTCCGATAGCCCAGCAGGAATTAGTAAATCGATTGGTTTGGGTGTAATTGGATTTGCAGATGAATTTCAAAGAGCAGATTTGGATATGCTGATTTTGCTTGGAGACAGATATGAAGCACTGTCAGCGGCAATCTGTGCATTGGTCATGAGAATACCGATTGCACATCTTCATGGAGGAGAGTTGACAGAGGGCGCTATTGATGAAGGAATACGTCATTCCATTACAAAAATGAGTTATTTGCATTTTACAAGTACAGAACAATATCGGAACAGAGTGATTCAATTAGGCGAAAATCCGGAAAGAGTATTCTATGTGGGAGCACTTGGAGTAGAAAATATAAAAAAGATTAACTTGATGACAAAAGAAGAACTGGAGAGATCGATTCATTTTGAAATTGATGAAAATACAGTGATTGTGACTTATCACCCGGTAACATTGGAAAATAATACGGTTGAGGAGCAGTTCTTAAATCTCTTAGAGGTATTGGACAGAAATCCTAAGATAAGAATGATATTTACAAAAGCAAATGCGGATACAAATGGCAGAATTGTCAATGAGTTGATAGATAAATATGCAGCTCAAAATAGTGAAAGAGCCTGTGCGTTTGTGTCATTGGGACAGAAAAGATATTTAAGTGCATTAAAGTATTGCAGAATAGTTATAGGTAATTCTTCGAGTGGAATTATTGAGGCACCTTCCTTTGGCAAACCGATTATTAATATAGGAGACCGACAAAAAGGAAGAATATGTGCAGACAGTGTGATTAATTGTGGATATACACAGCAGGAAATTCAGCAGGCTATGGAAACTGCACTGACAAAGGAGTTTGAAAATAAAGCCAGCAACTGTAGAAATCCATATGAAAAGGAAAATACAGCAGCAAATATTATAAGTGTTATAAAGGATTATTTGTTGAATGATAAAATTAAATTGAAAAAAGGATTTTATGATATAAAATGAGAAATATAGCGATTATTCCAGCCCGAAGTGGCTCAAAGGGATTGAAAGACAAAAATATCAAAGAATTAAATGGAAAACCACTAATGGCATATACAATTGAGGCTGCATTAGAATCAGGGGTATTTGATTGTGTACATGTGTCGACAGACAGTGAGAAATATGCTGAAATAGGAAGGCAGTTCGGGGCGGATGTTCCTTTTCTGAGGGATGCGGAACTGGCTGGGGACAAGAGCAGTACCTGGGATGCGTTACGTTATGTGGTGCAGGAGTACCGGAAAAGAGGAAAAGAATTTGAACTGGTAACTCTGTTACAGCCAACTTCTCCGATGAGAAACGCACGGAATATCAGGGAAGCATATGAGGTATTTGAACAGAAATCTGCGGATGCGGTCATTAGTATTTGCGAATTAGAACATTCCATTCAGATATGTAATAAATTAGGCGAAAATGGCTCAATGTATAATTTTATTGACAGCAATAAAGTTGGAGCCAGACAATTGTCGGATACTTATTATCGGTTGAATGGAGCAATCTATATTCAGAAAACAGAGCTGCTGATGAATAAGCAGAATTTTTATAACGAAAACTCGTATGCCTATATTATGGATCAAAGACATTCTGTTGACATTGACAATGAACTTGATTTCTTATTCGTCGAGATGTTAATGAAAGATAATAAAGATTAATTTTTGCAGTCGATCATCCGATATATAGACTGTAACCTATCATGGAGCGATAGGAAAAGAACATGGAGGTTCGTCTATGAAAACAGAACAGTTAATAACATTTCTGATTTCCCCGGAGCAGACAATTGTAGAAGCAATGCAGAAGATAGATGCGAATGCGAAGGGGATTCTTTTTATTACCAATACAGATAGAAAATTAATAGGGGCGATCACCGATGGAGATATCCGTCGCTGGTTGATTAAGACAGGAAATCTGCAAGAACAGATAAGCCGTCTTATGAATCGCAATCCTAAGTCGGTGTATCGAAGGGAAGTGGCGTCTGCGCAGGATGTGATGAGACGATATTCGATCACGGCATTGCCTGTGCTCAATTCAAAGGGAATCGTGATTGACATTCTTTTTGAACAGGAGCAGAAAACCGAGGTGAGGGAAGGAAGTCTCTCTTTAGATAAAGTGCCGGTAGTCATTATGGCAGGAGGGAAAGGAACCAGATTATATCCTTATACCAAGATTTTGCCCAAACCGCTGATCCCGATTGGGGATATTCCGATTATGGAACGGATTATTGATAAATTCAGGGATGTTGGCGTGACGGATTTTTATGCGACTGTGAATTACCGCAAGAATATGATCAAATCATATTTCACTGATACGGCAAAAGATTATGAAATACAGTATGTAGAAGAAAATCAGCCATTAGGAACAGCAGGAAGCCTGCGGCTGATAGAGGAGGATTTTGAACAGCCTTTTATCGTGACGAATTGTGATATACTGATCCACGCAGATTACGAAGATGTCTACCGGTATCACAGGGAAAGCGGCAATGAACTGACAATCGTTTCTGCACTAAAGAATATTGTAGTACCCTATGGTGTTATCCATTCGAGCGAGAATGGTGCAGTGCAGTCCATGGAGGAAAAACCCAAATTATCATATTTTGTCAATACGGGTATGTACATATTGAATCCGGAATTGAAAAAAGAAATTCCGGAGGACACATTTTATCATATGACAGATCTTACGGATAAATTACTGAAAGAAAACCGCAAGGTCGGCATGTATCCGATTAGTGAGGATTCATTTCTGGATATGGGTGAGTTTGAAGAGATGCACCGTATGGAGAAAAAATTGGATTTGAAGTCAGAGTAGGCAGAGTAAATTACAAGAAATAATGGGTTTACCTAATAAATTGAAATTGATAATAGTATTATAAGTAATTAGACGAAAGAACGAGGAATATAGAATGAAGAAAGTACTTGTAACAGGAGCAGATGGATTTATTGGAAGCCATCTGACAGAAAGCTTATTAGAAAAAGGATATGATGTAAAAGCCTTTACCTATTATAATTCTTTTAATACATGGGGATGGTTAGATACATTACCAAAGGAAAAATTAAATCAGATCGAGGTGTTTAGTGGAGATGTCAGAGATCCGAATGGAGTGAGAGAGGCAATGAAAGGTGTCGATCAGGTTTTTCATCTGGCAGCATTGATTGCAATTCCATTTAGTTATCACTCACCGGATTCCTATGTTGATACCAATATTAAGGGTACGTTGAATGTCTTGCAGGCGGCAAGGGATTTGGGAACAGAGAAGATTATGGTGACATCTACATCGGAAGTATACGGAACAGCACAGTATGTTCCGATTGATGAGAAGCATCCGTTCCAGGGGCAGTCACCGTATTCTGCAACAAAAATTGGGGCAGATCGTCTGGCAGAGAGCTTTTACCGCAGCTTTAATCTTCCGGTTGCAATTGTCCGGCCGTTTAATACGTTTGGACCAAGACAATCGGCTAGAGCTGTAATTCCAACAATTATTACTCAGCTTTTGGCGGGGAAAGAAGAGATCAAACTTGGTTCTTTGACACCAACGAGAGATTTTAATTATGTGAAAGATACAGCAGCAGGATTTATAGCAATCGCAGAGTCGGATAAGACCATCGGACAGGAGATTAATATAGCGACACAGCGTGAGATTTCCATTGGAGATCTGGCGAAAGAAATTATTGCACAGATTAACCCGGATGCAAAAATTGTATGTGATGAGCAGCGGCTACGTCCGGAAAAGAGTGAAGTAAATCGTCTGCTTGGAGCGAATGCGAAGATAAAAGAACTGACAGACTGGAAGCAGCAATACACCTTTGAACAGGGGATTGCAGAGACGATCGCATGGATCAGACAGAATATGGCTGCATATAAGACAGATATTTATAATGTGTAGAAACAAAGATGATGTAAACGGGATCTGTGTGCAAGATTGACAGAGTTATTGTTTTAACAAAGGAAAGAAGGAAGAAGAAAGTGAGTCGATTTATCCCATTGTCAATTCCGAATTTTGAGGGAAATGAGAGAAAATATGTAGATGATGCAATAGATCAGGGCTGGGTATCTACAGGCGGAGCCTATATTACAAAATTAGAAGAACAGATGGCAGGATTTCTTCATGTAGAGAAAGTGGCTGCCTGCCAGAGTGGCACATCTGCATTACATTTGTCGTTGTTGGAATGTAATGTACAGCCGGGAGATATGGTGATCGTGCCGACATTGACTTTTATTGCAGCAGTGAATCCGGTACATTATCAATTTGCAGAGCCTGTATTTATGGATTGTGATGACAGCTTATGCATGGATCCGGTCAAGCTTCGGAAGTTTTGTGAAAAAGAGTGCCATGTAGAACAAAAACAATTAATTCACACGGCTTCTGGCAAGAAAATAAAAGCGGTTATTGTAGTGCATGTGTTTGGAAATCTGGCAGATATGGAAAGCATTATGGATATAGCGGAAGAGTATCATTTAAAGGTAATTGAAGATGCTACAGAAGCGCTGGGTTCCCATTACACAAAGGGACGTTTTGCCGGAAAGTATGCGGGAACGATTGGAGATTTTGGAGCATACTCATTTAATGGGAATAAGATCATTACAACCGGCGGTGGTGGTGCTGTTACAGCAAAAGATGCAAAAACGGTTGCACATATGCAGTATATTTCCACACAGGCAAAGGATGATCCACATTATTATATTCATAATGAAGTCGGATATAATTATCGCATGACAAATTTACAGGCAGCACTTGGTGTGGCGCAGATGGAAGAATTGCCTGAGTTTATAAAGAGAAAACACAGTAATTATGAGCTGTATCAAAAACTACTCGATGGATTTGAACTCGGAAAATTACTTGGCTTTCGAGAAGGAACATACTCAAATCAGTGGTTTTATTCGCTTGAGATTCCAATGGAAAGAGTGAATGGTTCTTTAAGGGATATCATCACAAAGCTGCAGGAAAGAGGTGTACAGACAAGGGCAATCTGGGGATTGATCCATGAACAGCTGCCGTATCAGAATGCGATAACATATGAGATGGAGAAAGCACCTTATTATAGTAAATGCATCTTGAATTTCCCGAGCAGCACACAGATCACAGAAGATGATATTGTTTATGTTGTGGAACAGATCAAGGATGTACTAATGTCATAAGGGATGGTAAAATGCAGGATATTATTTTAGTTGGCTCCGGTGGCTGTATGAGGGAAATTGTGTGGCAGATGCAGGAACAGAATAAATCAACAGAAAATTGGAATATATTAGGATATGTTGATAGAATACAGCCGGAAGAACACAGCAGCGTTACAGTTGGGAATGAAATCATAAAATATATTGGGAATGATGATTATTTGCTGGCAAGAACAGAATTGACAAACGTGGCAGTTTGTGTGGGAGAGCCAAAGCTTCGAAAAAAAATTGCAGAGAAATTGAAAAATAATAAAAATATTATTTTCCCGAACATAATACTTGGTGATACAAGAATTTGTGAGGATGTGCAGATGGGGAAAGGCTGCATTATCAGTATGGATGCAAGAATATCAACCAATGTAACGCTTGGGAGTTTTATTTTTATGAATACCGGAAGCAAAGTATGCCATGACGGAAAGTTAGGCAATTATGTAACATTAAGTCCGGATGTCACATTAGCAGGAAATGTGATAGTCGGCGACAATACAGAAATTGGTATGGGTGCAAATGTGATACAGGGTATTACGATTGGAACGAATACTGTGATTGGTGCAGGTTCGGTAGTCGTGAGAGATGTGGAAGATCATTGTAAGGCAGCCGGAGTACCAGCGAAAGCCTTTAGATGATAATAAGTCTAAAGGCTTTTTAAAAGTTTGTGGAAACTATTTCATTTGCGAATAAGATGGGTTATACTACTACTATTAATGAATGAAAAAGGTATGGAGTAACCCTTGTTGCATTGGCTGGGACTTTTGCTGGATAACCGTGCATTTGTATTGACAACACCGTTGAAGAAAGAAGCCAGACTCAGTCAGAGCCAGCTTGCGGAGGAAACAGGGATTCCCGTCAAGACGATTCAGCAGTATGAACAACGGAGAAAAGACATTAATAAAGCGCAGGCGGAGTATGTTATTAAACTTTCGCAGGTGTTGTGTTGCAAGCCTCAGGAACTGATGGAGATAAATGAATGAAAAGCCTGCTTTTCATTCATTTAAGGATAGGGTATACTATATGAAAAAGGCAAAGACAGGGGGGTGACTGCAAATGTCTGCAAATATAGCAATCGGAATACAGGACTTCTCCACATTAATTGAAAATCATTATTTTTATGTTGATAAAACAGATTTTATAAAGGAATGGTGGGATTGTGGGGACAGTGTTACTCTGATCACAAGACCAAGACGTTTTGGTAAAACTTTGACCATGAGTATGGTAGAACAGTTCTTTTCCGTGGAATATTCCGGACGTTCGGATCTGTTTGAGGATTTAAAAATCTGGGAGGATAAGAAGTACCGTAATATACAGGGAACGTATCCGGTCATTAGCCTGTCTTTTGCAAATGTGAAGGAACCCACGTATCAGCTGGCAGAAAAAAAGATCTGTGAATTAATTGCGCAGCTTTATGTCAAATACGATTTTATAACGGAAAGTGGAAAGCTACGGGATACGGAAGTAAAGTTGTATAAAAAAATCATGACTGATATGGAGTATGTAGATGCAACACTTTCTTTATATTATCTGTCAGGATTTTTGTATAAATATTACGGTAAAAAAGTAATTATTCTGTTAGATGAATATGACACGCCAATGCAGGAAGCTTTTGTAGATGGATACTGGGAGCAGCTTGTGACATTCACAAGAAGTCTGTTTAACGCGACATTTAAGACCAATCCGGCATTAGAGCGTGGAATTATGACAGGAATTACGAGGGTCAGTAAGGAATCCATTTTTTCAGACCTGAATAATTTAAAAGTGGTTACTACAACATCCAATGAATATGCTGCATCCTTTGGTTTTACGGAGCAGGAAGTGTTTTCTGCGCTAGAAAGTTTCGGACTGGAAAACGAAAAAAATGAGGTAAAAAGATGGTATGACGGATTTATTTTTGGAACCCACAAAGATATCTATAATCCGTGGTCGATTTTAAATTATCTGGATGCAAAGCAGTATACAACCTATTGGGCAAACACAAGCGCAAATAGTCTTGTCGGAAAATTGGTTCGTGAAGGAAACCGCCTGATCAAAGAAAAATTTGAAAAACTATTATGTGGGGAATGTATCTGGTCGGAAATAGATGAACAGATTGTATACAATCAACTGGATGGCAATGAAAAGGCGGTATGGAGCCTTTTACTCGCAGGCGGATATTTAAAGGTTTTGTCTTATGAAAAATATCAGGATATTCCAGAAGGAACGGAACCGAAATATCAGCTTGCACTTACCAATCTTGAAGTAAAGCTTATGTTTCAGAGAATGATTCACGATTGGTTTGCCCCGGTACAGCCGGATTACAACGATTTTGTTAAGGCAATGGTTGCTGGGGATGTGGATGCGATGAATGAATATATGAACCGTATAGCATTACAGACATTCAGCTATTTTGATACCGGAGACCGGGCTTCCGGGGCTGAACCGGAACGTTTTTATCACGGGTTTGTTTTAGGTCTGCTGGTTGATTTGCGGGACAGGTATTATCTGAGGTCGAATCGGGAAAGCGGCTTTGGCAGATATGATATTATGTTGGAGCCAAAACATCCGGGAAAGGATAATGCTGTGATTCTGGAATTTAAAGTACGAAGCGCAAGAAAGGGAAAAAGTCTCGAAGAGACCGCGCAGTCTGCAATTGCACAGATCAGGGAACGAAAATACAGTGAAGAACTAAAAATGAAAGGGATTACAGATAGTCAGATCAAAGAATATGGAGTTGCGTTTGAAGGTAAGACCGTGTTGATTGTGGATTGATCTGGTAAATATTGTCTGGTTGGTGCGCCTGAAGGGCATAGCAAGGGATACTACACCAGCATCCCAAGCGTTCCCGCCACAATCAGTACCAGACCCCCGGCTTCTTTTTTCCCAAGTTTCTCATGAAATACAAGATAAGAAAACAGAATGGTAACCAGAATACTCAGCTTATCGATCGGCACAACGACACTTGCCAGACCATCCTGCAGCGCACGGTAATAGCACAGCCAGGAAGCACCGGTGGCAAGTCCGGACAGGCAGATAAAGCCAAGTTCCCTGTGATCAATCGTGCGCACACTGTCCTGCTTTTTCGTGACAAACACGACAATCCATGCCATGATCAGCACAACGATGGTACGGATGGCTGTTCCCAGATTGGAATCAATGTTTTCAATGCCGACTTTTCCCAGAATAGAAGTCAGGCTGGCAAAGACGGCAGAGCCAAGCGCGTAGAAGAACCAGCTCCAGCCTTTTTTCCTGGAATTCTCAGAAGAGGTTTCCTTTTTCGTGATCATCAGGTAGGTTCCCGCGCCGATCAGCACCACGCACAGAAGTTTCAGTGGGCTGATGCTCTCATGCAGGAAGAGAAAAGCGAGAAGAATGGAGAGGATGGCACTCGATTTATCGACAGACACCACCTTATCCACATCTCCGATCTGCAGTGCACGGAAGTAGCACAGCCAGGAAGCACCGGTGGCAAGTCCGGACAGGATCAGAAATGTCCAGGTTTTGGCAGAAACGCTTCCGATGCCGTGTTGTGCCCCGACCAGAAATACCATGATCCATGAAAAAATAAGTACAATAATGGTACGGATCGCCGTAGCTGCATTGGAATCGGTATTTTTGATACCGCATTTCGCCAGTATGGAAGTCAGTCCGGCGAACAGAGCTGACCCAAATGCAAATAGAATCCACATATACAATTTCCTCCCTGAGACAAGCGTAAAATGTTTTGGGGCATTTGTCAAAACTTTTTTCTTGTGATATGATAATTTTATCTTTTTCAGAGGTGACAGAATGTTTGAAAAAAAACAGATCATATACAGTGAAACACAGGGAGTCTGTCAGGTAGAAAATATTGTTTCGCTCTCCGCATCACGCAGGGAGCGAAAAATTCCGTACTATGTGCTGCGCCCGGTATTCGACAAATCCAGAGTATCTTATATTCCGGTAGAAAACCATCAGGTAAAACTGCGGGAGTTGTTTACCAGGGAAGAGGCAGAGGCACTTCAGGGAACGGAAGAAATGAAAAAAGATGAAAAACTGAGACAGGCCGTGGAGTATGTATTGGGAAAAAAGGAGGGATAGGATGGCACAGCAGCAGCCACAGCAGGCAATACATAAATTTGTACTTGGAAATAAAGAACTTGAAGGAAAGACAGCGGAATTCCAGTATGACAAAGGCTGGTACAGCATTACGGATATTGTAGGGGAGGAACGCAACGTAATCTACAAATCCCGCAATGCGCAGGAAGCCTATATGAAATGGAACGTATATATCGGCCGCAAAAAAGAGAGACCGTTATCCGGAAAAAACAGCGATGCGGATCATGGAAGCCGTGCGGATGGAAACAGAGCAAACGATTCCCGTGAGCATCGGAGCCGTGATTTCCGCGAAAAGCGTGACATGACGGATCGGCGTGGAAATAACCGGGGACGTCATTGACATATAAAAACAGCACCGGGTAGGTGAAGACCGCGGTGCTGTTTTTGTTTGAAAAGTGAGCGGAGAGCATGGGATTCGAACCCACGTTGCGTCTATTCGACGCAAACCGCATTTCGAGTGCGGCACCTTCGACCTCTCGGACAACTCTCCCTTGAAATTCATCTCCGATGAATTTCCTACGTACATCGCTTCCGCGGAGCGGAACTTTCATGCGATGTGCTCCTTGAGGTATAGCGTAAGCTATATCTCCTACGTACATCGCTTCCGCGGAGCGGAACTCTCATGCGATGTGCTCCTTAATAGTATACAGAATTTACATACATTTTTCAAGTCGCTTATCTTGTGAACGGACAAAAATTATACTATAATACAAATGTGTATGTGAAAACATTTGGTACACAATAAGAGAATATGCAGGAGGAAACGTGCATGATGAAGATCGGAATGCTTACCAGCGGCGGAGACTGCCAGGCTTTAAATGCAGCCATGCGTGGTGTTGTAAAAGGACTTACTACAAACGTAGACGAACTGGAGATTTATGGATTTGAAAATGGGTACAAAGGGCTGATCTATGAACAGTACAGGATTCTTACAGCCTCAGATTTTTCTGGAATTCTTACCAGAGGTGGAACGATTCTCGGATCTTCCCGCCAGCCATTCAAACAGATGCGTGTGCCGGATGAAAACGGACTGGACAAGGTAGAGGCGATGAAATCCACATACCGTAAGCTTGGATTGGACTGTCTGGTGATCCTTGGCGGAAATGGTACGCAAAAGACTGCCAATCTGCTTCGTGAGGAAGGGCTCAATATCATTCATCTTCCAAAGACCATTGACAATGATATTTACGGAACAGATGTGACATTCGGTTTTCAGAGTGCAATTAATATAGCGACAGAGACTATCGATTGCATCCATACAACGGCTGCTTCCCACAACCGTGTATTTATTGTAGAGGTGATGGGACACAAAGTAGGATGGCTTACCCTGTATGCAGGAGTGGCAGGCGGTGCCGACATTATTCTGCTCCCGGAGATTCCGTATGATATTGATAAGGTCGTGGATGCGATTCATAAGCGTACAAAAGACGGAAAAGGATTTACGATTCTTGCAGTTGCAGAAGGTGCAATCTCCAAAGACGATGCACAGCTTACCAAGAAGCAGTACAAGGCAAAAGTTGCATCCCGCAGGTATCCATCGGTTTCTTATGAGATTGCAGATCAGATTCAGGAGAAATGCGGTGTGGAAGTCCGCGTTGCGGTTCCGGGCCACACACAGCGTGGCGGCAGTCCGTGTCCATACGACAGAGTACTATGTACCCGTCTTGGATCTGCCGCTGCCAAAGCAATTATGGATGGAAAATTTGGCTGCATGATCGCCATGATCAACAACAAGACCAAATGTGTGCCGCTTGGAGAGGTGGCAGGCAAGTTAAAGACGGTTGATCCGGACAGTCAGATGATTCAGGAGGCAAAACGGATCGGTATCAGTTTTGGAGATTAAATTTCCTGATATCCGGCAAAAAGGAGAAGAAAAATGTCTTACACGGCTTTATACCGTAAGTTCCGTCCGCAGGAATTCGAAGATGTCAAAGGACAGGAACACATTGTTACAACATTAAAGAACCAGATCAAAGCCGATCGCATAGGACATGCTTATTTGTTTTGCGGTACCCGGGGTACCGGAAAGACGACAGTTGCAAAGATTTTTGCAAAAGCAGTAAATTGTGAACACCCGGTAGACGGAAGTCCCTGTGGAAAATGCCCTGCATGTCAGGGCATTGCCGCCGGGACTTCTATGAATGTCATAGAGATTGATGCGGCATCGAACAACGGCGTGGACAATATCCGGCAGATCCGGGAAGAAGTATCTTACCGCCCGACAGAGGGAAAATACAAGGTTTACATTATTGATGAGGTGCATATGCTGTCGGCAGGCGCATTCAACGCGCTGCTCAAGACGCTGGAGGAGCCGCCGGCATATGTGATTTTTATTCTTGCGACAACGGAAGCACACAAGATCCCGATTACGATTCTGTCCCGCTGCCAGAGATATGATTTTCACCGGATTTCCATTGATACCATTACCGATCGTCTGGCGGAACTGATGCGTACCGAACAGGTGGATGTCGAGGAGCGCGCACTGCGTTATGTGGCAAAAGCCGGGGACGGTTCGATGCGTGATGCGCTGAGTCTGCTCGACCAGTGTATTGCTTTTCATCTGGGGGAAAAACTCACCTATGAAAATGTGCTGGAAGTGCTCGGTGCAGTGGATACGGAAGTGTTTTCTGCACTGTTGCGCCAGGTGCTGGCAAAAGATGTGACCGGTGCCATCCGGACGGTGGATCATTTGGTGGATCAGGGACGGGAACTGGGACAGATGGTGAACGATTTTACCTGGTACATGAGAAATCTTTTGCTCATCCAGAGTGCGGATGACATGGAGGAAGTGCTGGATATGTCGGCAGATCATCTGGCAGCCCTGAAAGAAGAGGCACGGATGGTGGAGCCGGAAACACTGATCCGGTATATCCGGATTTTCTCGGAACTGTCCAGCCAGATCCGGTATGCGGCACAGAAGCGCATCCTGCTGGAGATTGCAATTATCAAGCTTTGCCGTCCACAGATGGAAAAAGATCTGTCGGCACTCAATGAGCGTATGGATGATATGGAGCAGAAATTAGAAAGCGGGGCATTTGTTTCGGCGGCACCACAGAGTGCAGCAGTTCCGGCAGCAGGTGGCACGCAGGCTCCGGTGGCACAGACACCGGAGAAAACACAGCTTCCCAAAGCCATTCCGGAGGACATTAAACAGGTGATGAACAACTGGCGGTCGGTCATTTCAGAGATGGGAGGCATCACCAGACAGTATTTGAATCAGGCGGTGCCGACGCTCGGACCGGCGGGAGAACTGCTCCTGGTGTTTGACGATGCCAACGCGTTTGCCTATCTAAGCGACAATAAGGCAGGGTGTATTGATCATTTGAAAGAAATGATTGCGCAGCGGTGTGCAAAGCAGGTAGAAGTGCAGCTCCGCTTAAATGAAGGAGGACGCAGTGCAGCCAATACGGTACCGGATTTGCGGCAATTAATCAATTTTGATATTGAGGAAGAGAACTTCTAATGGTATGATAATACAAGATTCGTAAATAACTGAAATTAGAAAGCAGGAGGACCCCACATGGCAAAAAGAGGTGGATTCCCTGGCGGTATGCCGGGAAATATGGCGAATATTATGAAACAGGCGCAGAAGATGCAAAAGCAGATGGAAGAGGCGCAGAAGAATTTAGAGGAACAGGAAGTTACGGCAGCAGCAGGAGGCGGAGCCGTGGAAGTGACGGTTTCCGGCAAGCATGAGGTGACAAAGGTAAAACTGGCAGAAGAAGTAGTGGATCCGGATGATATTGAGATGCTCGAGGATCTGATCATGGCAGCGACAAATGAGGCGATGCGTAAAATTGACGAAGCTTCCCAGCAGTCCATGTCACAGATTACAGGGGCATTAGGTGGAGGACTTCCGTTCTGATATGGATTATTACAGTCATGAGATTGCAAAATTGATTGAAGAACTGTCTGCACTTCCGGGAATCGGAGCCAAATCTGCACAGCGGCTGGCATTTCATATTCTGAATATGCCACAGGATCATGTGGATGCACTGGCATCGGCAATTGTTTCTGCAAAGAAAAATGTCAAATACTGCAAGTGCTGTTATAACCTGACAGATCAGGAAATTTGTCCGATCTGCAGTGACACATCCAGAGATCACAAGACGATTATGGTGGTAGAAAATACCCGCGATCTGGTTGCATATGAAAAAACCGGAAAATACAGCGGGGTCTACCATGTGTTGCATGGTGCAATTTCCCCCATGCTTGGAATCGGTCCGAACGATATCCGGCTGAAGGAACTGATGGTGCGTCTGGAAAAAGATGTGGATGAGGTGATTATTGCAACGAATTCCAGTCTGGAAGGTGAGACAACAGCGATGTATATCAGCAAACTCATCAAACCGACAGGGATTAAAGTGACACGGATTGCCAGCGGAGTGCCGGTTGGCGGAGATCTGGAATATATCGATGAAGTAACTCTTCTGCGTGCATTGCAGGGGAGAACAGAATTATAAATATATAGCTATTCTTGTGTTTAAAGGAGGAAAGGACAAATAATGAATCATTTAGAATTGGAAAAGCTTGCGAATGAAATCCGTAAGAGCATTGTAACGGCAGTGCACAGCGCAAAATCCGGTCATCCGGGCGGATCGCTGTCTTCGGCAGATATTTTTACATATCTGTATTTCGAAGAGATGAATATTGATCCAAAGAACCCGAAGATGGAGGATCGTGACCGTTTTGTATTGTCCAAAGGACATGTAGCACCGGCTTATTATTCCACACTTGCAGAGCGCGGATTTTTCCCGAAGGAAGATCTTGTGACACTGCGCCATACAGGTTCGTATCTGCAGGGACATCCGGATATGAAGCATATTCCTGGCGTTGATATGTCCAGTGGATCTTTGGGGCAGGGAGTTTCTGCTGCAGTAGGTATGGCAGCAGCCGGAAAATTTGATCACAAGGACTATCGTGTATACACCCTGACCGGAGATGGTGAGATTCAGGAGGGACAGATCTGGGAGGCTGCTATGTGGGCAGGACACAGGAAGCTGGACAATCTGGTAGTGATTGTAGACAATAATAATCTGCAGATTGATGGGGAGATTGACAAAGTATGTTCTCCGTATCCGATTGATAAGAAGTTTGAGGCATTTAATTTCCACACGATCGTGATTGACGGAAATGATTTCGACCAGATCCGTGCAGCATTTGAGGAAGCGAAGAAGACCAAAGGTCAGCCGACTGCCATTATTGCAAAGACCATCAAAGGAAAGGGAGTTTCCTTTATGGAGAATGAAGCCGGATGGCATGGAAAAGCTCCGAATGACGAGCAGTACGAAATCGCTATGAAAGATCTTGAGAAAGCAGGTGAAGCATTATGTCAGAAGTAAAGAAAATTGCAACCAGAGACAGCTATGGAAACGCATTGGTAGAACTTGGAAAAGAGCATGAGAATCTCATCGTGCTCGACGCAGATCTGGCAGGTGCTACCAAAACCTGTATTTTCCAGAAAGAATTTCCGGAGCGTCATTGGGACTGCGGTATCGCAGAGTGCAACATGACAGGTATTGCTGCAGGATTATCTACCTGTGGGAAAGTTCCGTTTATCAGTTCTTTTGCAATGTTTGCAGCCGGACGTAACTACGAGCAGGTTCGCAATTCCATTGGCTATCCACATCTGAATGTAAAGATCGGAGCTACCCATGCAGGAATTTCGGTCGGAGAAGACGGAGCTACCCATCAGTGTCTGGAGGATCTGGCTCTGATGCGTGAGATCCCTGGTATGGTAGTGATCAACCCGTCGGATGATGTGGAAGCACGCGCAGCAGTACATGCAGCATATGATTATGTGGGACCGGTTTATCTTCGGTTTGGACGTCTGGCAGTGCCGGTGATCAATGACAGACCGGATTACAAGTTTGAGATCGGAAAAGGAATCGTATTAAAAGAAGGTACGGATGTAACCATTTTTGCGACAGGACTGGAAGTGTCAGAGTCCTTAGAAGCTGCAAAGATGCTGGAGAAAGATGGAATTTCTGCAGAAGTAATCAATATCCATACCATCAAGCCGATTGACGAGGAACTGGTTGTTGCATCTGCAACAAAGACGAAGAAAGTCGTAACCGTTGAGGAACATTCCGTAATCGGTGGACTTGGAAGCGCGGTAGCGGAAGTATTGTGTGAAAAGGCACCGACAAAGATGATGCGTATCGGCGTGAATGACCGGTTTGGAGAATCCGGACCGGCGGTTGAGCTGATTCATAAATATGAACTGGACGCAGAAGGAATTTACAAAAAAGTAAAAGCTTTTGCAAAATAATACAGCAAGTACAAAGGAGGCTGTCGTATCGAAGGATATGGCAGTCTTTTTTTGCCTGAAGTCTGGAAATATGTCCGGTAGTGTCGTACGATTTTTTTCATGCCTGTCAGGTTTTTCCAAAATTCTACCGGATGGTGGTGATACTATATTCTGGAAAAACGGATAAGGAGGCAGGATATGATAGATATTGCAGAAGGACCGGGACGTGACCTGAAAAATATCAGACAGATCGGAACACCGGCAGAGGGGGATCGGATTTACATAGAAAATGCGGCGTATGCCAGGGTGCATGAAGAAACTTATGAGGAGCGGAGAGTGTTTATCTTTATGGGGCATACAGAGTGCGAGCAGGGTGTATATATGACCTTTGTAGAGGCTGCCATTCCGGTAAGGGATATGGAATTTTCACAGAATCTGCCGAGATGGGGAACGCATGCGTGGTCGGATGTATTCCGTGAGATTAAGAGATCTTATGAGAATTCCATTATTGTCGGATGGGCATTGGATTGTAAAGGATATCCACCACGCCTGACAGCAGAACTGGAAGCTATCCACAGAGAACAGTTCGGAGGTGCACATCAGGTTCTTTTCCTTATGGACAGTATGGAGGGGGAAGAATACTTTTATCTGCATAAAGGCAACCGGCTGCAACCGAAAAACGGGTTTTATATCTATTATGCAAGGGAACTGCATGAGATACGGATCCCGGATGTGACGATTGAACTGCCGAGACGTGGAACCCGGCAGATGCTTCCGGAGATTCTGACGGAGAGCAAAAAAGAGAATGAAAAAGAAGAATGCAGCAGTTCAAAGAGCGAACGCAAACCAACGTCGTATGCGATGGCTGCCGCAATCGCACTGCTTTTGGTTCTGGCCGGGGTCGGAATCTGGCAGCAGCGAATTCATATTCCGGGTCTGGAGCAGACCGTGGAGACGATAGGGGAAAAAATCCGCCATGTGTCACAACCGGCAGAAGTCCTGGTGGGAACTGAAAAAAATATAGTGGAAGAACAGACGGAGAGCGCAAAGAGTACGGAAACCATCAGTGAACCCATGCAGCTGATACCGATTGAGGAGGTTCCGGCGGGAGCGGTGAAAAAGGCAGAGGAAGCGGCACCTTCCACACAGCCGGCAGAGGAGAAAGAAAAACCTGTGGCGGTAGAAAATACACAAAATTATTATGTGGTACAACAGGGGGATACGTTGAGCGGAATCTGTAAACAGGCATACGGATCAATGAAAAAATTAAAAGAGCTTGAAAAGGCGAATGATCTGGAAGATTCGGATGATATCAGGGTTGGACAGAAATTATTACTTCCGTAACGGGGATTGCAATGCTATAATGATAGAAACGTAAGCGAAAAGGAGAAAAATCGGTGGCTGAAAAAACGGAATTTAAAACCGTAGAGACAAGTCAGGAAGACCTGGAGGAACTGGAAGAAAAAATCAGGAGACACAGGCATAAAATAGCCCGCAGGACGGCACTTGTGATCGTTACTGTTGTAGCAGCAGTGATTTTCGTAGAACTTTGGTCTGCACTTCGCACATATTCAGGATTTGAGGTGCAGGCATCGGCGGAGAGGAAGGACAGTGCGGCAACGGGATATAAGATGTTCCAGGGAAAAATACTGGAATATGATAATGACGGAATCGTGTGTCACGATACAGATGACCGGCTGATCTGGAACCAGTCTTATGAAATGACTACGCCGGAACTTTCCGTGTGTGAACAGTATCTTGCAGTTTATGATCGTGGAGGGACATTTATTTATATCATGTCGGAACGCGGACTGGTAAAGAAAATCGAAACGGCAACACCGATTGAACGTGTATGTGTTGCCCGTCAGGGAACGGTGGCTGTGCTGATGAAGGAGGATGATGTCTCGTATGTACGGCTTTATGATAAAAAGGGACAGGAACTTGCCAGTGGTGAATTTTATCAGGAAAAAGGAAGTTTTCCTGTAGATATTGCGCTGGCTCCGGATGCGCAGAAACTGGCAGTAGATATGCTCGACGTGACAAAGGGCAAAACCTGTTCCACGGTTACTTTCTATAACTTTGGTTCGGTTGGGCAGAATGAAATCGACAACAATGTGGGAACGTACAGTTACAAAAATACGATGATATCGGAACTGGTTTATACCGAATCCGGAAAACTTCTCGCGATCAGCGATGCCGGACTGATCTGGTTTGACGGAGCACAAAAACCTGCGCCGAAAAAACAGATAAAGTTTGAACGGGAGATACAGAGTGTCTTCTATAATAATAAATATGTCGGTATTTCATACAGCGATACCCAAAAAGAAAACAGCTGGCACATAAAAGTCTATGACATGAATGGTAAAACGGTCATGGAGAATGATACAGAGATCGCATACAACAGAATCGAGCTCCTCGATAATAATGAAATATGTGTCCGGGATGATTATAACTGTGAATTGTTTACCATACACAGCATCCGTAAATTCCGTTATACGTTTGACCGGCAGCTTTATAACGTATTGTCGGGATCGGATGGTCAGAATTATACATTGGTATTAAACGGAGAAATAGAAGAGGTACGATTACAATGAACTGGTTATTGATACTGGTTGTATTACTTGTTGCCGGAAATATTGTCTGGGGATTCTTCCGTGGTTTCCTGCGTGTGGTTTATTCAATGGCTGCCTGGATACTGATTCTGTTTTTTGTTACGTTTGCAACGCCGTATGTTGCAGACTGGATGACAGAACACACAGGCCTGGATACCAGAATTGAAAAGAATTGCAAAGAGAAATTGCAAAATGCCGTGGCAGGGGAAGAAAAAAGTACAGAAGAACAAAACACGCAGGAGCAGAAAGATCTCAGCGGTCTGGGAATGAAACTGCCGGCAAACGTATGGAACCAGATAGGGGACACACATAAACTTGCGGATGGCTGGATGGAACAAAGCGGACTGTATAATACGATTGCGTCAAAAGCATCATCCCTTGCCATGAAAGCGATTGCATTTGTTATTGTTATGCTGATTACGGTGATCGCCTTTCATCTGATTGCCACTGCGATTGATCTGGTGGCAAAACTGCCCATAATAGGAGAAGTAAATCATATGCTTGGGGGAATTGCCGGATTGATCAAAGGACTGTTGCTGGTATGGCTGGTATTTGCGTTTGCAGCAATGGGGGCAGCGACAGAAGCCGGGAGTGTTGTGATTGATGCGGTATATCAGTCGGAAATTCTGCAATGGCTATACGAAAATAATTTAATACTGACGATTCTGCTTTCGTTTTTATGATTGAATTGTGGTTTGTAAGCACCCAGGGAACAATATCTTGTGGTGCTTATATTTTTGCAAATAAAATGTAAAGTTTTTGTTGACTTTAGGTTGTCTGCGTGATATTATATCTAAGCTGACTCGTGACGAGGACACTGATACAGGCACTGGCAGGAAGCTGAGTGATGGTTGGTGGTCATGATGATGAAAAAAGTTGTTGACAAACAATGACAAACATGATAAGATATCAGAGTTGTCGCGTTTGAGAGATAACAAAGAAAAATAAAAAAGTTGTTGACAACGACTTGAAGATATGATAAAATATACAAGCTGTTGGAAATAACAACAACGAACATTGATAACTGAACAGTGAAAAACCTTGAAAGATTTTG
>ERZ779889.650-NODE-650-length-41863-cov-17.683506_pt1 | contig 41863 bp, 38 predicted proteins | sample MGYA00511030_ERZ779889 | MGnify/ENA primary metagenome ERZ779889 (study PRJEB29588, sample SAMEA2160616) | human gut metagenome | biome: human gut; feature: human-associated habitat; material: faeces | place: Denmark | collected 2008/2010 ... | reverse complement strand
AGCGCAAAAATCCATCCACTCCGGCTTCACATTTGTTATTAAACAACCTCTAAATTTCCCGAAAAGAGACGGGGAGATTCCTGACAGGAGCGCAGGAGAAACCGGAGGACGGCAATAAAAAATATCTCCGCTCCCTTGCGGGGGGCGGAGATACCTTATCAAAACTAATATTTTTTCTTTAAAGAAGGAGATTATTCTGCCTTGCCGTCAGATCCGAGAACGTTGATGATCTTGTGCATGTAGAGTTTCTCCATTTCCTCGCGGGCCGGGCCGAGGTATTTGCGGGGGTCGAACTCGGCGGGCTTGGTGGCGAGCACCTTGCGGACAGCAGCAGTCATTGCGAGACGGCTGTCGGAGTCGATGTTGATCTTGCAAACGTCCATCTTGGCAGCTTTGCGGAGTTCTTCTTCGGGGATACCGATAGCGTCGGGAAGTTTGCCGCCGTACTCGTTGATGATGTCGACGTATTCCTGGGGAACCGACGAAGAACCGTGGAGCACGATGGGGAAGTCGGGGAGCTTAGCCTCAACGGCCTCAAGCACGTTGAATGCCAGCGGCGGGGGAACGAGGCGGCCGGTCTTCGGGTCGCGGGTGCACTGTTCGGGAGTGAACTTGTAAGCGCCGTGGGAAGTGCCGATAGAGATAGCGAGGCTGTCGCAACCGGTGCGGTTAACGAAGTCGATTACTTCCTCGGGGTCGGTGTAGGTGTGGTGGTCGGACGAAACTTCATCCTCAACGCCTGCGAGCACGCCGAGCTCACCCTCAACGGTTACGTCGAACTGGTGGGCGTAGTCAACAACCTTCTTTGTGAGGGCAACGTTCTCCTCGTAGGGGAGATGAGAACCGTCGATCATCACGGAAGAGAAGCCGTGGTCGATGCAGTCCTTGCAGAGTTCGAAGGAATCGCCGTGGTCGAGGTGAAGCACGATCTGGGGATGTTCCCAGCCGAGGCTCTTGGCGTATTCAACAGCACCCTGAGCCATGTAGCGGAGCAGTACGGGGTTAGCGTAGTTGCGGGCGCCTTTGGATACCTGAAGGATAACGGGCGACTTGGTGTCGGCTGCAGCCTTGATGATAGCCTGAAGCTGCTCCATGTTGTTGAAGTTGAATGCAGGGATGGCATAGCCGCCGTGCACTGCCTTGGCAAACATCGCGCGGGTGTTTACGAGGCCTAAGTCTTTATAATTTACCATTGTAATACGGTATTTGGTTAAAAAAGTGAATTTTTAAAGTTTTCGACCGCAAATGTAACTAAAATCCGCGACGAATGCAAAATTTTTTGAGGAGGCGGAGCCGCCCCGTAGTATAAGTTATATAAATTATATAAGTTATATAAAGTTAAAATTCCGCGGCGGGAATAATCTTCGGAAATTATTTTGAAAAGCAGCGGAAAATCATTACCTTTGCAGCCGGTTTCGCAATCTCTGGCAAGACATGCAGCTTGTTTACATTGCGAGTATTGTTAACATTTTAATAATCATTATCAAAATGGATTTAATCAAAGTTGCCGAAGAGGCATTCGCCACCGGCAAGCAGCACCCCGATTTCCAGCCCGGCGACACCATCACCGTGGCATACCGCATCAAAGAAGGTAACAAGGAGCGTATCCAGCAGTACCGCGGTGTGGTTATCCGCATCTCGGGCGAAGGCAACAAAAAGCGCTTCACCGTGCGCAAGATGAGCGACAACATCGGCGTTGAGCGTATCTTCCCCATCGAATCGCCTTTCATCGATTCGATCACCATCAACAAGTACGGTAAAGTCCGTCGCGCAAAGCTCTATTACCTCCGTGCCCTCACCGGCAAGAAGGCCCGCATCAAAGAGCGTCGCGTTGCAAAACAGCAGTAATCTGCTCGGAAACCGCTGTCCGGCAACAGACAGACAGTTTCGACGGTCGGCATCCGACCGGTTTTCAAAGCATAAGAATCCGGAGATTCCCAGCAAGGATGTCTCCGGATTTTTGTATACCAAACAACACCTGTCACCCTCATGTGGATAGCCTTCGCTTTTCTTTCGGCCGCGCTCTTAGGGCTTTATGACGCCTGCAAGAAGCATTCGCTGCGCGACAATGCCGTGATTCCGATTCTGTTTCTCAACACTCTGTTCTGCAGTCTGTTTTTCATTCCGATGATTATTCTGTCGTGGAAAGGAGCGATTTCGCCGGAGGCCACACTCTACGTTCCCACACCGGAATGGGATGAGCACAAGTATATAATACTGAAAGCCGTAATAGTGCTGTCGTCGTGGATATTGGGGTATTATGCCATGAAAAACCTGCCCCTTACCACGGTAGGACCTATAAATGCCACAAGGCCGCTGATGACGCTCGTAGGCGCGCTGCTCATATTCGGCGAGCAGCTCAACGGCTGGCAATGGGCCGGTGTGGGACTCGGAATCCTGTCGTTTTACCTCATGAGCCGCACGGGCAAGAAAGAGGGAATAGATTTCACCCACAACGTTTGGATCTATTTCCTCGTGGCGGCGGCAGCCCTCGGCGCCGCAAGCGGGTTATACGACAAATATCTGATGAGTCCGGCCGACGCGGGAGGACTGGGCCTCAACAAGATGGCGGTGCAGGGGTGGTACAACATCTATCAGTGCATAATGATGGGAATGGTACTCCTGATAGTATGGGTGCCGCAGCGAAAGAGAGCCACCGCGCTGAAATGGCGCTGGAGCATAGTGTTTATCAGCATTTTCCTTACGGTGGCCGACTTTGTTTATTTCTATGCTCTGACTTTCCCCGACGCCATGATTTCAGTAGTCTCGATGGTGAGACGCGGCAGTGTGCTGGTGTCGTTTCTCTGCGGTGCGTTAGTGTTCAACGAGAAGCATCTGCGGAGCAAGGCGGCCGACCTGGCGCTCGTGTTTCTCGGCATGGCGTGCCTATGGATCGGCACGCGGTAGAGAGCCGCGTCATTTCTTCTCCTCAGAAGCGTCGGAGGAGGCAGCGGTCTCCACTCTGATGAGGTCGAGGCGTGTGGCGGTGCGGCGTTTTATGGTAAATGAGAGGCCTTCTATCTCAATCTTCTCGCCCTGAGCGGGAAGGGTTCCGGTGTTGAAAAGTATATATCCGGCAAGGGTCTGGTACTCATCTTCTTCCGGTATGTCGATACGGAAATCGTCGCGCAGCGTGCGCACTTCTATTCGTCCGGAGAACTCGTATACTCCGGGGGATATTTCGCTGGCAGTGATTCCGGACTTGTCGTGCTCGTCCTGAATATCGCCGAAAATCTCTTCCACGAGGTCTTCGAGGGTCACAAGTCCGGCGGTGCCTCCGAACTCGTCGATAACCACGGCCATGGAGCGCTTTTCGCCGAGCAGACGGCGCATCATAGTGTTGGCGAGAAGGGTTTCGGGAGCGAAAAGCACCTCCTTGATGTTCTTTTTCCAGTCGCACTGCGGGTCGAAGAGTTCCGACACGTGGATATAACCCAAAACATTGTCGATATCGCCCTTATACACAAGGATCTTACTTCGTCCCGACGAGGTGAAGAGCTTTGAGAGGTCGTCGCGCGTGGCCTCGTCGATGTCAACCGCCACGAGTTCGTTGCGCGGAGCCATGCAGTCGCGCAGCTGAGTATGGGAGAAGTCGAGGGCATTGTGGAAGATTTTCACTTCGTTCTCCACCTTCGGAATCTCAGGATTCTCGACGTCGTCGATTGTCTTTTCAAGGTAATTGTTGAGTTCGTTGATGGAAAGCACTCCGAGGCGCGTGTCTTCGGCCTTTATGCCGCAGATTTTCATCAGGAATTTCGACAACCAGGAGGTGAACGCCGAAATCGGGTAGAGCACAATGTAGAACAGAAACACCGGAAGCGCGAAAAGTTTCAGCGAAGTATTCGGATTGATGCGGAAAATGGACTTGGGGAGGAATTCGCCCGTAAGGAGAATTATCAGGGTGGAGATAATGGTCTGGAGCAGAAGCACCATGGCCTGATTGTCGGAGATATTGGCCTCAATCCACGGCTCGAGCAGCTTCGCGGCGCCCATACCGTAGATTACAAGCATTATGTTGTTGCCCACAAGGATTGTGGAAATGAAGAATTCCTGGCGGTTGTAATAACGGTTGAGTATACTGTTGATGAAACCGCCGCGGCTCACGTCGAGCCCTATGCGGACGCGGTCGGCAGTGATATATGCTATTTCCACTCCCGAGAAGAGGGCGGAAAATATCAGCGATACTATGGCGATTATGAGCCAGGTGTAGTCCATTTGCTATGGGGGATTTTGGAATATTGTTTCTATCAGTGCGCCACGGAGTCGCGGGCGGATGCGGCGGTGTCGGCCGGCGCTGCGCCGCGCTGACCGCCGGAACCGGGTCCGGCGAACGACGAAGCGGGGAAGATGCCGGCTACATTGCGGATGGTGTAGCGGCTCATCTGCTCGTCGGACTCGAAGCCGTAGCCCTCCACCACTCTGTCGGGACGCTCTATATGGATGAATGAGTCGGAGTAGACCTTGTGGGTGCGCTGGTTCCAGAATAGTTGCTGGGTGAGGAAGCGCTCCTTGTTGACGTTCTGAATGTCTACGTGACCGTCGAGCCTCCACAGCTGCTCGTTTTTGAAGAAGCGTGCGGAGTCACAGCGAACCGTGGCCTCGCGGCGGAAAATATTGTCGAATTTCTCGAGGTATAGGCCGTCGGGGAAACGCCAGTAGGGGTCGTCGACCTCGTCGTAGACGTACCAGAGGGGGGTGGTGATGCGGAAGCGGGTGATGCCGGAGTCGGAGATGAGGGTCTCGACGTTGCGCGTCATCATTGTGGGCACATCTTCGGCATTGACGTTCGTGACGCCCATGGGCTTGTCGTCCTTGCACGCCGCGACGCTCATCGCCGCAAGAGCCGCAGCCGCGGCAACCGGAAGAAGTCGGAGGCCTCCGCGCATCAGCGTATCTTATTCTGGAAGAACCACAGCTGGTTGAAGTTGACACCGAGGGTTATGTTGAAATAATCCTCTTTCAGCAGCGGATTCGGGTGGGCCTGACGGTGGCGGTACTCGAAACCGAGGTTGATTTCAGTCTTAGACGAATGGGAGGGGAAAGCGAAGCCGCAACTCAGGCCGTATTCACGCACGTTGTTGCCGTTGACCTTTATGTAGTCGTGGTTGAAGAATCCGCCGGCGCGGTAGGTCATACGCTTGAAATATCCGCCGCGGGGATCGGGGGTAAACGAAGCTCCGAGACCCACTTTCCAGCGGTTGCACAGCTCGGTGGCCGAGAAATTCTCAATCTGGCGGAATTTAGCGCTCCCCCAGTTCTGGTAGGTGAAATCGGCTTCCACGAGCAGACGGCGGTTCCACTCGTAGTTCACACCGAAGCCCCAGGTGGAGGGAAGCGAGAAGTTGCCTTTGAGTTTCTCATATGCCACGGTGTCGGGAGCGGCGGTGGAGCCGACAATGTATTTCTGCACGTAGGTGTGGCCGAGAAGTGTTTTCGAAGGGGAATAAGTGAGACCCACGCTCACACGGTTTTTCGGCGAAATATTGACTGAATACTGCGCTCCGAACAGGAGATGGTAGTCTTTTATCTCCATAACCTGCTCGAACAGAGCGCTGCTCGAGGAATTGGTGGTGGCGTAGACATCGTTGTAGGTGGTGCCGAAGAGATACGATATGTTTGCGCCGAGGCGGAAGTTTTTAAACGGAGTTCCGCCCACGCCGAGGTAAATCTGGTTGATTCCGCCGGAACCCTGATGCGACATCGAACCGTTTTTGATCTCGTTGCCGAAAGCGTAGCCTACCGAGGAATACGGAAGCAGTCCGGCACTTACGCCGAGATAGCGTGTTACGGGGAACTGGAGGGTAAGATAGTCGAGACCGCCGCCGAAGTCGCTCGTGCTTCCGGCTTCGTCCTTACGGTTGTATTTTGTCAGGTCGATACCCATGTCGAAGAGAAACGTGAGGGAGTCGGAGGCAGCGTACGACGCGGGGTTCATCACGTTGATCTGTCGTCCGGAATTCATGGCGTAGCCCACGCCGCCCATCTGGCGCTGGGCCGAGGTGGCGTTGTCGCCGAGTATGCCGTAGCCGAATTTCGAGTAGGGGCTTGTCTGCTGCGCAGAAGCAGCGAAAGCCGCGCCGGTTACAACGGCGGCTGCGATAAGTAGTTTATTTATTCTCATTGTACAATAAAATTCTGTTAAGGCCTTTTGAGGCAAGGTGTTCGTCGGCTTCCACGGGGAAGTCGCAGAGCGGATAAATAGTGTGGGCACAGCCTCCGCCGAGCACTACGCGAGGCTGTCCGGGCAGACGGCGGCGGTAGTAGTCGATGGCACCCACGATTGCGTAGAGCGCCCCGAGGGTTATCGCCGAGGGTGTGTCGGTGCCGAGGAAGCGGTCGCCGAAATCGCGGATCGGATGCTCGGGATAGGGAACGCGCGGCAGACGCGCGGTAAGATCGTGGAGCGCCTGAAGCTGCATAGAAATTCCCGGAGCGATGTTTCCGCCGGTGAAACGGCCGTCGGCGTCGACATAGTCGAATGTGACGGCAGTACCGGCGTCGACCACGAGCACGGGCTCACCCTTGCGGTCGCACCAGGCGCCTGCGGCGGCGGCAATGCGGTCGGTGCCGAGGGTAGAGGGGGTGGCATAGCCTATTTCTACCGGCAGCGGCAGACGCCAGTCGAGGCGGAGTACTTTCGCCGCCACGGTTGCGAGCAGGCCGGAAAGCGAATCGCCGTCGGCCGCCACGGAGCAGTATATGGCAGACCTCACCGTCCTGTGCGCCACGAAATCGGCGAGCAGGGCAGCCGTCACCTCCGGATTAATCACACTGTCAATGAGCTGATCATCGTCCCAGAGCGATATTTTGGCTTCGGTATTGCCTCGGTCTATGGTCAGGTAATACGACATGACGGCGCAAAATTACTAATTACTCGTCAATTGTCAAATTTTTCATTCTTCAAAAGTTTCGGAATCATCAGCGATGTATAGACCTGAATCACTCCTCCGGCGAGGGTGAAGGCTATCCAGTCGCGTGTTCCGGCGGTGCCGGGATAGAAGAGCAGCACGGCCGCCACAATGAAAATAATGGCGCTCCACGTTTCGAGCCTCATCATCCGTCTGAGTCTCAGCGACGCTCCCGGCGCTGCGCCGGGCTGACACAGCCTGCCGGCAATCAGCACGAGAGCTCCGGCTGCATATATATAGCGGCTTACAGTCACTCCGATATGCAGAAGCGGCATCGCCGTTGCGGCGACAATGGCGAGGAGCCCGATATTCACAAGCCACATAGCCCAGACTTTTTTCGGGGCTGCGGCGGCCGAGGGATGGTTCTTTTTCATGACATTGAAAACATCGGAAGGAGGGTTATTCAAACACGTAGACATCTTCGTTGGGACGCTGCATGTGGTACTGCTCGCGAACTATACGCTCCATGGTTTCCTTGTCGGTGTCGAGCGAGGAATTGAGCGAGCGGTAATATTCCAGAGTGTCACGCGAGTCCTTGATGCGTGCCTTGAGCTCTTCGATTGTCTTTTCATGCTCGTAGGTGCGCATTACGGAGTTGTCGTTGAAAAAAAGCACGAACGCCGTAACCGCAACAGCTATCAGGAGAGTGAGCGACAGATAGCGTTTGCCCCACGATATTATGTTATTAAGCTGCATTATGAATTTTTCTTACGAATTATCGGCAAAGTTACACAAAAACCGGGATACGGCAGGGTGTATGGCTCTTTTTTAACGTATTATTAGAAAAAAAGCATTAACTTTGTTCTGTCAGAGTAATACTTTTTAATTCGTACCTGAAAACAATCATTAACCAATCATCAAACAACCAATATGTACAGATACGACAACCGAGTGGTGATAACCCTCGACGCCGGAGGCACCAATCTGGTGTTCAGCGCTATGCGCGGCTACGATTTCATCGTCGAACCCATTACTTATCCCTCCAACGCCAAAGACCTCGATCTTTGCCTGCAGACAATGGTGAAAGGCTTTACGGAAATCATAGAGAAAACCGGTGAGCAACCCGTGGCCATAAGCTTCGCCTTCCCCGGCCCGGCCGACTACCGCAACGGCATAATCGGCGGCTATCTGCCCAACTTCCCGTCGTTTCGCGACGGAGTGGCGCTCGGCCCGTTCCTCAGCAAACATTTCGGAATCCCCGTTTTCATCAATAACGACGGCGACCTTTTCGCTTTCGGCGAGGCTAAAGGAGGCGTCCTGCCCGAAATCAACCGCCGCATAAAAGAGCTCGGAGGCGAACGCCAGTACAACAACCTGCTCGGCTACACCTTCGGCACCGGTCTCGGCATCGGCGAGGTGATAGGCGGAGAACTCAATCTCGGCAACAACAGCTGCATCGAAACTTTCTGTCTGCGCAATAAGCTCGAACCGGGCATCATTGCCGAGGAAGGAGCCTCAATCCGCGCGGTGAAGCGCGAATATGCACGTCTGACAGGCGACACACGCGATCTCACCCCCTACGACATTTTCAAAATTGCCGAGGGAAAGGAGGAGGGCGACGCCGAAGCTGCCGTTAAAGCGTTTGAGCGCTTCGGCGAAATTGCCGGCGACGCCTTTGCCACCGCCATCACGCTCACCGACTCGCTCGTTGTAATCGGCGGCGGCCTGACGGGCGCAATGAAATACATCCGCCCTGCCCTGCTCCGCGAACTCCGCTCGTCGATAAAGACAGTAGACGGCGACGACGTCTGCCGCGTGCAGCCGAAGGTGTTCGACCTCGACGATGAAAAAGAATTCGCGGAATTCGTAAAGGGCGACTCCCGCCAGCTCAAGGTTTACGGCTACAACGAAACCGTGACCTACGACCCGATGAAGCGCACAGGCATTGCCGTTTCGAAACTCGGCGCTTCGAAAGCGATCTCCATCGGCGCCTACGTCTATGCCCTCTCGCAGATCGACAAAGAGGAATAACCCGATATAATCCGTCCCCCGCCGCCGGCGCCCCCGGCGCGGAATCCGAATACCCGGCAGGGTTGCCATAAAGGCGCCCCGCCGGGTTCTTTTGTTTTATTCTTTGGAAATCGGGAATAAATTCATAACTTTGGAACTGACACAATAATATAGCTATAATACGTGTAATATAGAGTATGGCAAAGACAGACAATAAACCGGCATTTGTAAAGCGTGATACCATTATTGCAGGCAAAGAGTATGCACGGCTTCTGACTACATTGAAAGAACGTTTCAGCAAGTCGCAGATAAAGGCTGCCGTTAAGGTCAACACGTCTATGCTGGAATATTACTGGGATATGGGCCGGGATATTTCAAGACTTCATGAGGCTGCCAGATGGGGAAGCGCATTCTTCGATTGTCTGAGCCTTGATCTCAAGACAGCTTTCCCCGGTCAATCCGGCTTTTCAGTTACCAATATCAAGTATGCTAAACGCTGGTATGAGTTTTATAATCAGAATGATATAATTCGTCAACGAGTCGTTGACGAATTTGATATGCCTGCTGATTTCGGCATAGTTCCGTGGGGACATCACATAGACATATTTACTCGTAGCAAATCCGTCGCAGAGGCACTTTTCTATATCGATGAAACCATACGAAATGATTGGAGTCGTCCTGAACTTGATACCAAAATAGACGATGATCTATACGGAAAGCGCGGACATGCTGTAACTAATTTCGACGAAAAATTTCCCGCGCCTTATAGCGGCCTTGCAAAAGCGATTCTGAAAAGCCCTTATGATTTCAGATTTATAGATAGGAAAGTAACGACGGAAAGACAATTGGAAGATGAACTTGCAGCCAACATTACTCGATTTCTTCTTGAATTAGGACAGGGATTTGCTTATGTCGGCCGTCAGATGGAATTAAAGATGACAGGTGGTCAGACATTCATTCCTGATATGATTTTCTACCATACAAGGCTTAAATCATATATCGTTTGTGAATTAAAAGTCGTACCGTTTATCCCGGATTTCGCAGGGAAACTAAATTTTTATGTTTCAGCAGTTGATGAACTAATGAAGCAACCTGATGACAATCCGACAATAGGATTATTGATATGCAAATCGAAAGATGATACCGTTGTTGAATGGTCGTTCAGGGGCATGAATCAGCCGCTCGGAGTGGCCGAATATCAGCTTAAAGAACTCATTTCAGAAAAGGCTGCGGAATTACTACCTTCCGAAGCAGAATTGCAGAATCTAATAGACACCTATAACGAAGTATAGGATAACTTAGAATTTCAATAATCAATACTTTATTACAAAAAATACGCACTGGTTCTGCAAGTTAAAATTTTATGTTATATCACACTTTTACAATTCAGAAATCTTTGCGATATCTCAGCCCCGCCGGGGTCTTTTGTTTTATTCTTTGGAAATCGGGAATAAATTCATAACTTTGCACCGCCGTCGGTCAGAGGACTGACACCTGAAATTAATAATTTTAAAGCGTTTATCAGCGCTCATTTGACAAACAGAAATCTGGAAAATTTCATATCGAAGTCAGATGGGGCAGTGATGGATGCCTTCGGATGTGTATATCTATCTGGTATTCACATATATTGCGTGAGGCTCTAACTGCTCGTTTTACTTCGATGGGCATTCCAGAGCCTCTGTTTGTGAAACGAGCAGATGATATGGATTCTCACGCTTTTCTCGTTAATTAAACACTGCATAGGGAGTCATGCAGTAAAAATGCAATGTTCAAACCAATCAATTTTTTGACTCTTGGCGCGTTCGTTCTTTGCTTTGCTGCTGCTTCCTGCAGCGATGACAACGACGGGCCAAATTCCGGAAATGGGGAATCGGGACGAGTAAATCCCGCTACAGTATTCGCAAACGGCCTTCCCACTCAGGTCGGAGATTACGTAATCACGAAGAACAGCGAAGGTCTGGTAACCCGAATCACAGACGGCGACGAAGTGACAACTTTCAACTACAATCCCTCTAAATCGGATTCACGTGCTGCAAGCCGCCCCTCTGACTACGACATGACAATGAAGGTGGAATGGGGCAGCGACGCAGACGGCGTTGATTTCTACATCAGGCTCAACTCTCAGGGCTACATTGATTATGCCTTTGAGGAAGATGAGGACGAGTATGACGGTATCACCTATAATGAATGGTGGTTCAAATACAACAGCAAGGGTCAGCTCGTTGAGATGAAACGCACCGAGGGCGACAATGAGGTGACAACGATCACTTACAATGCCGACGGCGATATCGTGAGCGTCGCACTCCGCGATGATGAAGAAGGGCAGAAAACGACAGCAACCGTCGGTTATACGGATGCCTCCCACTCCTCTCCCATTCTCAACAAGAGCGGCATCATGCTATACGACGACAGCTTCAGAATCGATATGGACGAGATGGCTCCCGCATACTACGCCGGTCTGCTCGGTAAAGGCACTACTCACCTGCCTCTGACAAATAAGGAGGTTTCTGACGGATATACCGACAACTACACCTTCGTATGGGAATTCAATTCCAACGATATGCCTGTTAAATTCACAAGTTCATACTCTAACCAATACGGGACTTATACCGAAGAGCCCGTAATCTTACATTGGTAAGAAGAAATACCGCTAAGACAACGAAACAGCCCCGGATTTCTGAAGTGACCCCAAAAGTTTTGTGTCTAACTTTTGGGGTGCAGTTCATTTCTCCGGGGCTGTTTCTTATTTATGTATGCAACCATTCAGAGCATCTTTTAGGCTCAAGTACATATTGGATTCCGAATCAGCGGAAGCGGTAGGTGATCGTGCCGGTCTGCGATACGGGAGCCGACTGGTCGACTGAGAATTTCGAGGCGCGGGCGGCGGCTATGCAGTTCTGGCGCGTGCGGGCGCTTGTGGCAGCCTGGCCTGTTCCGGAGGCATACGATGCGGAGGTTACCGCACCATCGCGGTTTACGGTGACGCGGATGGTGATTGTGCCGAGAGGGCCACGGGCCGGACGCTCGTAATGAGCTATAGAACGTCCTTTCAGATTATGACCGGGTTCGCCGGATGCCGCTCCTGTCTCGGAGTTGCCGTCGGGGGAACCGGCGCTTCCTTTGCCCGACTGTCCCGCTCCCGAAAAGTTAGCGCCTACACGGTTGGCAATTGCCTGGCGCTGCTCCTGCTCGCGTTTGGCCTGGGCCGCTTTGCGCTGCGCTTCGAGTTCTTCCTTTGTGGGTCCGGTCTTTTCAGGCTCAGGCTTTTTCTCAACTTTCATCGGCGAGGGTTTGGAGGAGGATATCACCGGGGCGGGTTCGGCCGGCTCTCCGGCGTTTTCAAGAGCCTCGGCCTGCGGCGAAGGAAGTTCCGCAGCATTATCGGCAGTCGGCGCAGGGGTTGATTCGGACTGCGCGAGTTCGGGACGGTCGCCGATCATCACGTATTCGCCGCCGAACAGCAGTTCGGCGGAGTCGACCGGAGGCCACGTGCGGTCGGCTTCCTCAACTCCGTCGTAGCGGAGGTACAGACACAGCAAAAGCACCACCACGAGCGCATGGAACACCACGGTGAAGAAAAGGGCTATAAGCCTGCTTTTGCGGTTGTTATCTTTCATTTGCCTGAGTATTGGAATCCGGGCGTGCGGAGGCCGGGGCCGGTTTGGTGGCGAGCACCATTTTCAGGTTGTTGCGTGCTCCGAGGTCGAGGATTTCAACGAGTTTGCCATAGGTTACGTTTTCATCGGCATACACGGCTATGAAATTCTCCGGATCGCCCGATGCCGCAAGAGTCAGAAACGCCAGCAGTTCGTCGGAGTTCATGGCGCGGGGCTCGTCGTCGCCGAAACTTGCATAAACGGTCATATCTTTGTCGATAAACACTCTCGTGGACGGCTTGAGAGCCGTCTGCTTCGAACTTTCGGGCAGGTTTATTTCCAGCGCGGTGGGAAACACGAATGTCGACGTGACCATGAAAAATATGAGCAGCAGGAAAATAACGTCGGTCATCGACGCCATCGAAAATGCCGCCATCATATTGTTTTGCCGTTTGAGTGCCATGGGATCAAGCCGGTTCGTTGAGGAGATCCATGAATTCCATGGTGTGCGCCTCAAGCTGGTTCATGATGGAGTTGACGCGAGCCACAATATAATTGTAGGCGAAGAGTGCCACGATACCGACGACCAGACCCGCCACGGTAGTGACAAGTGCGGCGTAAATACCGTCGGCGAGAATAGCTATATTGGCGGTATTGCCGGCCGACGCGAGGTTGTAGAATGCCTGCACCATACCGACAACCGTACCTAAGAATCCGAGCATAGGAGCACCGGCAGCGGTTGTGGCAAGCCAGGGCAGACCCTTTTCGAGGGCGGCAACCTCGATGTTGCCGGTATTTTCTATTGCCACGAGCACATCGTTCATCGGACGTCCGATTCGCGAGATGCCTTTGCCTATGAGGCGTGCATAAGGAGTGTCGGTCTTCTCGCAGAGGTTGCGGGCACTGTCAATTTCGCCGTCGTGGATATAGTCACGGATACGATCCATGAAAGAACTGTCGCGGCGTGCGGCGCGGCGAAGCACAATGCAGCGCTCTATAAATATGTAGATGCACACAAGCGAGAGAAGGGCGAGCACAATCATGATTACACCACCGCGCGTGCAGAGATCCCACACCGACAGTTCGGCAGCTGCGGGCGCCTGCGGGGCGGTTTCGACTAATGTTGCGGTGCTGACGATCTGACTTATGGTGTCGGCGGCTGCCGCGGGTACGGCCTGAATAAGCAATGACGGAATTGCAGACATTGTGATGAATATGAAATTGGGTAACAAATGATTTTTATTTCAGACACTCTTTGTAACGTCTGATTGTTTCGGCGAGTCCGAGGTAGAGGGCGTCGCATATGAGTGCGTGGCCTATCGACACTTCGTTGAGATATTTCACGTTCTGCCTGAACCATGCAAGATTCTCGAGATTGAGATCGTGGCCCGCGTTGACGCCGAGTCCGACATCGTGGGCGGTTTCAGAAGCTGCGGCATAAGGCTCCACGGCTTTCTCGCGGTCGGAGGCATAGGCGTCGGCATAGTGCTTCGTATAGAGTTCCACGCGGTCGGCACCCGCACGCGCGGCAAACCTTATCTGTTCGGAATCCGGCTCAACGAAGATCGAGGTACGTATGCCCGCCTCCCTCATGCGGTCGACCACCGAGGTAAGGAACTCGAGGTTCTGCTCAACGTTCCATCCTGCCGAGGAGGTGAGAGCGTCGGGGGCGTCCGGGACGAGAGTCACCTGCGTGGGCTTAACTTTCAGAACCAGATCGATGAATCTTTCCGAAGGGTAACCCTCTATGTTGAACTCTGTCTTGACGAGCGGACGGAGCGAAAACACGTCGGCATATCGGATATGACGCTCGTCGGGACGCGGATGCACCGTAATGCCGTTGGCGCCCATCGCCTCGATGTCCTGTGCTGCCTTGTCGAGATCAGGGATATTTTCACCGCGCGAGTTGCGGAGAGTCGCGATTTTGTTGATATTAACGCTTAGATTTGTCATTTTCTGCTTGTAAGTGAAATCTTTTTTACCGCCGGGGTGGTTTCTTTATAAAGGATAATTCGTAATTTTGCAGCCCCGGCAGAAATGGCCGTAATGCCGACTGCAAATTTAGTCAGAAAAACTGAAACGAGAAATATTTTGAGACGAAAAGCAGACATAAAGCTGAAAGGAGTGCCCTCGGCGGAAGCCGAGCTGCGGCGACTTATGCCACCTTCCGATGAAAGCTCCATTCTGAGGGTAGCCGTAGACCGCCGCGACTACAGCGCTTCGCGTCTGGCCATGGCCGTGGAGGACTGCGATGCGCATCTGCTGAACCTCAACGTAACGTCGGGTTCCGACTCCTCCTCGCGCCTGCTGGTCGAGCTGCGTGTCAACCACCGCAATCCTCATCTCGTTGTCCGCTCGCTCGAGCGCTACGGCTTCGAAGTGGTGGATTTCGCCGCCGGCTACTCGACTGACGACAGCGAAACCGCGCGCCGCCGCATAGACGAACTCATCCATTACCTCGAAATCTGAGATCCTGCCTCTTGCAGAGTTTTTTCATCGGCCAAAACAGCAAGGGACGCAAGGTTAATTTTTAATATGAGTTAAATTCATCGCCACTCAGCGCCCAAATCGTTAAAATTTAGCTAAAATCAACAAAATATTTCCCCAAAATTTGGCGGGGAAATAAAAACTGTCTACCTTTGCATCGCTTTTGAAACCAAATCGGGGTGTAGCTCAGTTGGTTAGAGTACGCGTCTGGGGGGCGTGAGGTCGCTAGTTCGAGTCTAGTCACCCCGACAAAGCAAAAGCAAAACGCCTGCGAATCTTTGATTCCCGGGCGTTTTTTCATTAACAGCCGTGGGCATCTTTTTGAGTGGGCAGTTGCAAAACGCGCGCCTTGGCTAACGCCGGTTTCGAGGCGTCGCGCCCTCCCGGGTTCGCCTCGAGTGTGGAGGGGTGACGGTCTGTCCCACAGCAATGGGCTTGAGAAACATCGCGCCACACGGCGCTTTTTCGCGATTTTCAGCACGCGGGGAGGTCGCAAGTTGGAGAGACATCTCCCGTCCAAGGCTTTCACGATGTTTTTTAACAACCGCTTTTTGCATTGCCCCAAACTTTTTTGTTGATTTTTGGTTTAAATAAAAAAGAATCGTTAACTTTGCAGTTGAATTAAGAGAGTGCTTGAATCTGACATAAGAAAAGAATTATAGTCAAATCCGAGCATTCTCTGAGAGTCAGGGATTTTATCACGTTATATTCCGAACTGAATGCGGTTCCTTCTAAGGTACTTTTCAACACATTCCTGACACGGCACTCCGCCGACCGACGTTTAATTCCCCCTTGCACCCGAATCTGCAGTACTCCGACGCACTTTGCGCCCCTTACGATTCTGCCCGACGGAAATCGCCGACTTTCCCACCGAATTCACAAAACCGACCGAAACCCCGGTCTAACCCTATCTCCAAAGATAACACAATATATAATATATGTATACCCTGTCTGAATTAAACGAAATGGACGAAAACCGGATTAAAGAAATTGCCGGATCCATGGGACTTAAGAAGATTGACTCTATCGACAAGGACACTCTTGTCTATCATATTCTCGACCAGCAGGCAATAGACGCAGCCGCTTCCGCTACAGAGAAGAAGCGGCGCAATCAGAAGCCTGCCTCCAAAGAACCTAAACAGAAAAAACAGCCGACTCAGGAAGAAGGAAGCTCCGCTACTCCTGCAGCCGATGCTCAGCCACAGCCGAAAAAGCGCGGACGCAAGCCCAAGACAGCAGCGCCTGCCGCCGAAAACGCCGGCGCACCGCAGGAGCCGACCCGGCAGGACGCTGCGACTAACGAACAGCAGGAGGAGCCTCAGACTACTGAGCAGCCTCAGCCCAAGAAGCGCGGACGCCGCCGCAAGAACGAAAACTCTCCCGAGCAGCCTGCCCTACCCGCGCTGACAGCCGAGACTGAAACAGCATCGGCTCCGGAGCAGACTGAACCGCAGAGCCTTCCCGGTCAGCTTCCGGCTCCGGCAGAGGCTCCGGCAGCGGAACTACCCGCCTCAGAGGCCGCAAGTCAGACCGAACCGACGGCAGAGGCAGAAGAAAAACCGGCCGAAGAACCCCGCCAGGATCAGCCCCAGCAGCACGGCCCGAGGGTGTTCACTCCCCGCAACCAGCAGGGACAGCGCGAGTTCAACACCAAAGACTCGTCGTTCGGTTCATTCTTCCCCCGTTCGGGAGGCCGTACGTTCGCACCGCGCTCGCAGCAGGAGAAGCAGCAGGCAGCCGAGGCCGCAGCCATAGCCGCCGCCACCGCTCCGATCGTAATCACGGAGCCGGGTCAGCCGCAACCTCAGCAGGCACAGGGTCAGGGAAAGAAAAACAAGAAAAACCGCAACCGCGACCAGCAGCAGAACCAGCAGCAGATGCGCCGCTACGAGTTCAACGATCTGATCGAAGCAACGGGAGTGCTCGAAATCGTGCCGGAAGGCCACGGATTCCTCCGTTCGAGCGATTACAACTATCTGGCGTCGCCAGACGACATCTACGTCACCCAGCAACAGATAAAGCAGTATGCACTGCGCACGGGCGATGTGGTGGAAGCCACCGTCCGTCCGCCCCACGAAGGCGAAAAATACTTCCCGCTTACAGGAGTGAACCGTGTGAACGGCCGCTCGCCGGAATTCATCCGCGACAGGGTGGCATTCGAGCACCTCACTCCGCTCTTCCCCGACGAGAAGTTTGACCTGACAAGCGGCCGCTCAGCCAACATTTCTACCCGCGTGGTCGATATGTTCTCCCCCATCGGCAAAGGTCAGCGCGGTCTGATCGTAGCACCTCCTAAAACCGGTAAGACAATACTTCTCAAGGACATAGCCAACGCTATAGCCGAGAATCACCCCGAGACCTACATCATGATACTCCTCATTGACGAACGCCCCGAGGAGGTGACCGACATGAGCCGCAGCGTAAATGCCGAGGTGATAGCATCGACATTCGACGAACCGGCCGAGCGCCACGTGAAGATTGCCTCGATCGTTCTCGAAAAAGCCAAGCGAATGGTTGAATGCGGCCACGACGTCGTGATTCTGCTCGACTCGATCACCCGTCTGGCGCGCGCCTACAACACCGTGTCGCCCGCCTCGGGCAAAATCCTGTCGGGCGGTGTCGACGCCAACGCACTGCAGAAGCCAAAACGATTCTTCGGCGCCGCACGCAACATCGAAGGCGGAGGCTCGCTGACCATCATCGCCACGGCTCTTACCGAAACCAGTTCGAAGATGGACGAGGTGATTTTCGAGGAATTCAAGGGAACCGGCAACATGGAGCTGCAGCTCGACCGCAAACTCAGCAACAAAAGAGTGTTTCCCGCAGTCGACATCATCGCTTCCAGCCCCCGCCGCGACGATCTTCTGCTGCGCACCGAAACCCTCAACCGCATGTGGATACTGCGCCGCTTCCTGAGCGACCGCAACTCCATCGAGGCAATGGAATTCATCAAAGACCGCATGGAGCGCACCGCCAACAACGACGAGCTCCTGCGCACCATGGGCGACTGACCGATATAATCGCCATATACCGACAGCGGGATTGCACCTGAAGGTGCAATCCCGCTGTCGGTATATGGATTCGTGCGGTTATCTTACCGCAACCTTAGTTATGGCTGCGCCTGCCTTAACTATATAAACCCCGGGAGCCACAGGCAGCAGAAGCGAACCCGGGGCATCGTGAACTTTTGCCACTACGATTCCGGCACCGCTGCAGATCTCAACGTCGAGGCCGGCGCATCCGGTAATCGCAATCGCGCCCGGAAGAGCCGCAATGCCTACAGTGGAGCCTTCAATCTCAGCAATGCCCGATTCAAGGCGTGAGGCCGTGACGGAAGCGGATACAGGAGACTCACCTTTGTCGTAAACGGCGGTGACGTTATAAACGTGGCTGTCGGTGTCGGCGACCGGATCGGAGAATGAGGGGGTGCCAAGCGGTTCGGAGTTGAGTTTCACGCCGTCGCGGTAAACGTTATAGCCTAAGTGGGTAAGGCGATCGGCAAGCGAGGCGGGCATATAGGCGAAATCGTCGATAAAGAATATATACTGGTAATAACCGGTATAGCGTATCGCCGCATAGACTGCGCCGTCGGGGAGGTCAGCGCTGAATTCCTGCCATGCGCCTGTCTCTTCTGTGAAACTCTTTACTTTCACGAAATTGTCGGGATCAAGGCTTCCGGTGGAGTAAAGAACTTCGAAGGGCTCAATGCCGTAAGTAATGTTATAGCTCTTTGCCTTAAACGAGATTGTCTGCGCTTTGCCCGAGAGACGCGGCGAAATCGCCCAGTCGTCGTTCTGACTGGAATCATTGTTGTAGAAGGCGGCGAGATAACGGGTGCCGGTGGCGGCGCGGAAAGTTTCGTTGAGATTGGCATTAGCGGCGTCCATCACGGTGAATGCCAGCGGCATGCCGGAGTAAAGTTCATTTACGCCGCCGAGGTCATAGATAATTCCTGTGCTTCCGCCGTCGCGGTCGATAAATTTCCACTCTCCGGGGCTGGATGCTGCAAACGGCACATAATCCTCGAAACTGTCGGTGATTTTCACCACCGGTTCCTTGGTGAGGTCAATGGCATCCCACCGCAGGTCTATGCCGGCGTCTGAGCCGGTGGCCTCAAGGCCGCTTACGGCAGGATAGTCGGGGAGCATGAGTCGGACAGACTTCACGGCGCTTTCGTTGTCGGCAATATTCTCGTCGCCCTCATAGACGACCTTCGCCGAATATTCATTTGTCTCGTCGGAGAAGAGCGAGAGGGTTTCGGAGAAGGTTACGGAGGCAGTCTCGCCTGCAGCGAGATCCGCAAGGGATACCGAGGCGACGCGCTCTCCGGCGCGGAAGAGTTCTACCGAAGCACCCGAGGCGGGAGCAATACCTTTGTTCAAAACTCTCACGGTGAGGTTGAATCCAACGCCGGGTTCAGCCGTTTCGGGAGCGGAAAGCGAAGTTACTTTCAGATCCCTGACGGGGAGGTCGCCAATCACGATATTGTCGATGGCATACGCTCCGTAGGAGTTTATGGTGGCCTTGAAACGGATCTGTACGGTTCTGCCGGCGTAAGCCGACAGCGGCACGACCACGCGGCACCACCCTTCGGAAGCTTTGTCGAGTTCGTTGTTCACGATCCCGGCCACAGAGACATAGTCGGATGCCGCATCCACGTCCCTGACCTCAATTTCGAGGGTGTTGGTGTCGTCGCGTTCGCCCGTGGGAGAGAGGAACTGGTAAACGTAGAACGAAAGTTTCGGGTCAGAGCAGCCTTCAACAGCGATTTTGCCGGTATAGACCGCGCCGCATGCTCCCGGAGTCTCGGCGGTCATCACGAGCAGGGCATCGTCGTCGTCCTGCGACACGAGCTGTCCGATCTTATTGTCGCCGGTCACGGCCCAGGCAGGTGTCCCCGAGATTGCCGTAACTCCGAGCAGACCTCCCGAGCCGCCGCTGAACGACTTGCCATAGGGCAGCGGGTAAGGGGTGCCCACGGGAATCATTGCCGACGCCACGATTCCGGAAGCTCCGGATCGGGTGACAGCCGCCACGCCCATACGCGCGAACTGCTGGTCGCCGTCGTCCACCATCTTTCCGCTCCACGAAGTTGCGGCAACATCCTCGGCCACCGTTTCATCGTTGACATCGTATATGGTATAGGTTATAAATTCGGGATTAATGGGATTACCGTCCTTGTCGGTTGCAGGCGCGTCCCATTCGAGGGTAACATGACCGGAAGCGGGAGACTCTGAAATCCGGAGGTTGGTAACAGGGCCAGGCACGTTGACACCGACAAACACCTCCGCCCGGGCTTCTTTGCCCTCGGCGCTGCCGGAGTAAGCGACCGCGCTGTAGGTGTGCTTGCCCATGCCGACGGCAGTGTCGGTAAAGGAGAGCTCTGCTCCGGGTGCAGGATCACGGAACGTATGGATAAGTTCGCCGTCGCGTTTGAGTTCTATCCGGGAAACGGACTCGAGCGGATCGCCTTCAAGCGACGCAGAGGGGACTCTGAAGGTTATAGTAGCGCGGTTCTCGCCCGAGGGGTCGGCCACTGCCTTGAAATCGCCGGGAGCCGAGGGCGACACCGGCGACACGCCGGCATTTACCGTAAGATTGTCGATGTAGAGATAATACTGATCAGCTTTGGTAATCTGATGGATGCCTATGTAGTACTTTCCGTCGGCTTCCGGTTTGAAATTAAACTTATGGGTACGCGGGGTTTTGTAATCGACAACAGTCGGAGACAATAAACATACATCCATGCCCTCGACCGAAGGCGAAGTCCCGCAATAGATTTCAACTGTTTCCGGATAGTTTACATTATGGCAAAAGAGATCGACCGATATTGAATAATCAAATCCGGCACTAAGCTTTATGGGCGGCGTTATAAGCCAGTCGTCACAATCTGTGTTGCCATAGTTGGCTCTTACATTGCCACCGGTGTATGAAAGCCATTCCCAGGTACGGCCGTCGTGGTTGCCGTCGATAACCGTGTAGAGGTCAAAATTATCGTCGGTTTCATAGGTCTCTGCAAAAGGCGGCAACAACGATCCCAAAGCTATACTTCCGGTACGGGAAGATGCCGAGGTCAGACCGGCATAGCCGGCTGTAACCTCGAAATAGAATGAGGTGAGCGCATCGGGTTCCTCCATGGAAATTTCGACGGAGGTATCCCCGGTTGTATAATCGGTTCCTCCGGGATACATCTTCACGGTGTAGGTCACCTCGGCAGGATTTATGTAGCCGCCGTCGGCGCTCCCGGTCACCGGCTTCCACTTCACGGTGAACTTGCCGCCGGCATATGAGGCTTCGGCTTCTGGAGCCGCGGGTACGCCTTTGCCTATAAACGCAGAAAGTTTGGCACGGGGGGAGGTACCGGCGGCGTTTGCCACCGTCACCACAAAGTCGTAGTTTCCGGCCTCCGGCACCGCGAGGGGTACGGCGCAATCGGCTCCGGGATTGCAGGAACCGGTGGCCTCCTGCTCGCCGTTGACCGTAACAGTATAATCGAGCGTGCCGCCAAGAGACTCGCCGCCGAAGGTCGATTCCGGAGCCGTGAAGCGGAGATTGCCGCTCAGCGACCCTTCGGGAAAGTCGGCAGTGAGTCCGGAAACCGCATCGGGAGCGTCGTCGGCGGCCTCAGGCGCCGGAATCCATAGTCCGGTCACCTGCTCGCCATAAGGAAATTCCACAACGAGTGCGGTTGCGGCCGTTTCGGGATCGACAGTATAGAGAGCGCCTGTTCCGTCGCCGGGACTCACTGTCCAGTAGAGTTTGCCGCTGCGGTAGTCGAAAGTGGCGGAGGCATTGTTGAACGGAATTATTCCGGTATCACCGACAACAGCCGTTGCACCGGTGCTTTTGTCGACCTTCAGCAGTTCGCCTTTCAGGTTTATTGCAAAGGCGTTGCCGTTGCGGTCGATTGCGAAAGCGTTCCATTTCTCCACCTGCGCGATGTCGGTTCGCGTTCCGGCGCGTAAATCGGCGGTTGCGAAGTGGAAATTTTTATCGGTCTTGCTGTAAAAGCAACCGTAGATCTGTTCGGATACAGGGTCGTAAGAAAGGTCTGTGGCAACGAGATCCTTGTCGGCGGTTTTGATAAACTCCTCTTCCCAAGTCTCGGTATTGTAGCCGTAAATAGTCACGAAATCCAGGGTCCCGTAAGAAAAATGGCGCACGGAGTAGTAGATTGCGCCTGCACCCGCGCCGCCACCCGCATTCTGTCCGCCGGAGCCACTGAAAAGTTTTGTAAACGAAGTGGTCGAACTGCCGTTGGGAATCAGATAAACACCGGTAGTGTTCTCATCCCATGCAGGGTCGGCCGACGAAACCACGCCTCCGTATATCGCAGGTGCCTGCGTGGAACTCACCGTCGGCGTGCGCCGGATAGCGTTGAAACCTCCGTAGGCCAGATTTCCTGCACTGCGCCACGGTTGGATAAGCGGGCGGTCGGGTGTGGTATTTTCAGTTACTTTGCCCACCGAAGCACCGGCTGAGGGCGATTTCGGCAGAAGTATTCCGCCGGGAGTTTCCGCCTGTACGCTCAATGCGGCCGAAACGGCCAGCACAGACAGAATTAAAGATATCGGTCTCATATGTGAAATTTACAATAATATTATAATATGGTATAGCTACCTGATTTTTATGAAAGGCGCCGGCGCACTGAGATTGTGGCAGGAAATCGGTATACATCCGGCCTTTATTTTTGACAAAGATACATCCTTTAACCGGATTTCACAAATTATATCTATTTTTATTCATATTATACTGGCATTTTGACAACATATCCGCCATTATACGAAATCATTGCACGGATATTGCGCGAAATTGCGGATGAATCCTGAAAAATTGTTTTCAAATCTATTTCTCTCAAGAAATTGTTGTATATTTGTAATCTTCTTTATAATAGCATATAAGATTATGGCACGACCAATAGCAGAAACCCCGATACTGACAGGTGAAGATGCTATCCGTTTTGAGAAACTCAGAATGGAAGTAGAAAACCTGAGCAAAGAACAGCGCGCCGAAAACTCAAGAAAGCTCAAAGAAGCGGTCAAAAAAGCGAAAGAATACATCACTATCTGCCTGTGAAAGATGAAACTTGTAAGGCTTACACCAGAGACCGATCTCGATGGGTTTGACTGTGGCGATGAAGATTTGAACAATTTCCTTGTTGAGGATGCCAAAGGCTTCCTCAACAAACGCATCGCCACATCTTTTTTGCTTAAAGATTACGACAATATCGTAGCATATTTCTGTCTCTTGAACGACAAAATCAGTCGACAAGATGTAACCAACTCCCAATGGAAGAAGATCAAGGGAGATTTCCCCGATCGGAAACAGTTCGGGAGTTATCCAGCAATCAAGATTGGCCGGTTTGCTGTTTCCTCGAAATACAGATGCCGTAATATTGGCAGTGACCTGATGAACCTTTTGAAAGACATGCTTAATGGGAATCCCAATTATTCTGCATTCCGATACCTAACTGTCGATGCTTACCTATCTGCCATAAATTTCTATCTGAAAAACGACTTCAAAGTATTGTCTGAGAAAATTCAGAATGACCACACGCGCCTCATGTTTTTCGACATGATGGAACTTGAATAATGCTTCAGGTTGGCTCCCCCACGAATTTTTCTGGTGACAAAACGATGGCTGTGTCGCGGTTTTTCACTACTTTTGCAGTTCGGGAATAAAACTGCCCGTTTCTCTCTGCAAGATCGCATTATGAAAAAATACAATCTTATCAACAATTCGCTGGGTTGGCTGTGTTTCGTAATAGCCGCCGTCACCTATCTGCTGACGCTGGAACCCACCGCGAGCTTCTGGGACTGCCCCGAGTTCATTTCGCAGGGCTACAAACTTGAAGTCGGTCACCCGCCGGGCAACCCGATCTTCATGCTTGCCGCCCGTTTCTTCGTGAATTTCGCTTTCGGCGACATCAGCAAGGTGGCCGTTATGGTCAACGCCATGTCGGCGCTCCTATCCGCCGGAACGATTCTCCTGCTTTTCTGGACCATCACTCATCTGGTAAAGCGTCTGATCGTACGCGACGATGCCACAGAAATCTCACCGGTGAAGATGCTCGTGATTTTTGGTTCGGGCATCTGCGGCGCCCTCGCCTATACATGGAGCGACACCTTCTGGTTCTCGGCCGTGGAGGGCGAAGTCTACGCATTCTCGTCGTTCTGCACGGCGCTGGTGTTCTGGCTTATTCTCAAATGGGAAAATCGCGCCGACGAGCCCCACAGCGACAAGTATCTGATTCTGATTGCCTACGTGATAGGCATTTCGATTGCCGTACATCTGCTCAACCTGCTCTGCATACCGGCCATCGGACTCGTGATATATTACCGTCTCTGGAAGAACACCAACGCCAAGGGTTCGCTCATCGCGCTCGCCGTGTCGGCGTGTGTGGTCGGCCTGATTCTCTACGGCCTGGTTCCCGGATTCATCGAGGTGGCCCAATATTTCGAGCTGCTGTTCGTCAACGGATTCGGCACCTCTTACAATGTGGGCGTAATCGTCTACGCCTGCCTCGCCGTGGCGTGCTTCGTGCTTGCCATACGTGAGCTCTATCTGCAGCGAAGCGTGAACAAAATCAAGATCTACGTTTTTCTCTCCATTCTGCTCTCAGGCATTCCTTTCATAGGCGACAGCCCGGCGGTTCCGGTGATCATCATGCTCGCCGTGGGAGGCTACCTGCTCTTTGCCAAGAAACTGCCCGTAAGGATTCTCAACCTCGTGGTCACGAGCATCTTCGTGATTTTCATAGGCTATTCGTCGTATGCGCTTCTGCTCATACGCTCCTCGGCGAATCCTCCCATGAACCAGAATGCGCCCGACAACGTGTTCTCGCTCGCCTCTTACCTCAACCGTGAACAGTACGGCGAACGCCCGCTCTTTTACGGGCAGACCAACAATTCGTCGGTTGTCTATGAGGTCGACAACTCCGGCAACGTGTCGCCCAAGTACACCGAAGGCGCCGCGCTCTACTCGAAGATTGCAAAATCGTCGCCCGACATGTCCGACAAATACGTGGTGTCGGGCCATAAGAAAAACTACGTGATGGCGCCGGAGCTCAACATGCTCTTCCCGCGCATCTACAGCGGACTCCACACGCAGGCTTACACCGACTGGATCGGGATGCGCGGAGTGCCTGTCGACGCAACCGTCTACGTTGATGCCGACGGCAATACGCTCCAGACCCAGACCAAGACAAAACCCACTTTCGGAGAAAACCTGCAGTTCTTCCTCGTTTACCAGCTCAACCACATGTACTGGCGCTATTTCATGTGGAATTTCGCCGGCCGCCAGAACGACATCCAGGGCAACGGCGAGGTTAACCACGGAAACTGGATTTCGGGGATACCTGTAATAGACAACCCGCGCCTGGGCGACCAGTCACTGCTGCCCTACGACGAGGGTGAAGGCAACAAGGGCCACAACGTGTTCTATATGCTGCCGCTGATTCTCGGCATTATCGGTCTCGGCTGGCAGGCATTCACCTCCAAGCGCGGCATCGAGCAGTTCTGGGTCATATTCTTCCTCTTCTTCATGACCGGCATAGCCATCGTGCTCTACCTCAACCAGACGCCCACACAGCCCCGTGAGCGCGACTATGCCTTCGCCGGATCGTTTTACGCTTTCGCAATATGGATCGGCATGGGTGTGGCCGGCATCTGGGCTCTCGTGCGCAACCTCATGACAAAGCGCGCCAAGGGGACGCCCGAGCCGGAGGACGCCACAGGCGAACCCTCCACTCCCGCCGAGGCGCGCCACTCACTCGCCGGTGCTATCGCCGGCGCGGTAATAGGTCTGATTGTGCCGCTGCAGATGGTGTCGCAGACATGGGACGACCACGACCGTTCCGGCCGCTACACCACCCGCGATTTCGGCATGAATTACCTCGACTCGCTCGACCCGAACGCCATAATCTTCACCAACGGCGACAACGACACCTTCCCGCTCTGGTACGCCCAGGAGGTGGAGGGACACCGCACTGACGTGAAAGTGGTGAACCTCTCGTATCTCACCACCGACTGGTATGCCAACCAGATCCAGCACCCGTCGTACGAGGCTCCGGCCATCGACATGCTCGCCACGGCTCCCGACTACGCCTACGACCGCATGCAGTTCTCATATTTCAGCCCGGATGCCGATACCACGGCGGTTGACGTATTCGCTTCGCTGCGGCAGATTTACAATAAAAATTCGAGCAACAACCGCTGGAACGCGCCGATGATGAAATATCCCAACATGTTCATACCCGTCGACGTGGATGCGGCTGTAAAAGCCGGCGTAATCACCCCCGGAGAGGCCGAGAGAGCCGACTCTGCCATCGTGGCCGATATGCTCGCCGATCCCGAGTCATTGCGGACCGGAGGCATGACCCTGAGTCAGGTGCTTTCGCTCGACATGCTCGCCACAAGCGTGAAAAACGGCTGGAACCGCCCCATATATTTCGCGTCAACGGTTCCGTCGAGCTACTACATAGGTCTGCAGCCGTATCTCCGCTCAACAGGTATGGCTTATCAGGTTACGCCCGTGCGCAATCCTGAGAACAGCAACTATGATATCGTGGCCGTCGATACCGACAAAGCATACCGCAACATCACAGAGAAGTTCCGCTGGGGCGGTCTCGACAAGGTGAAAGACCCGTCGGACATCTATCTCGACGAGACCGTGCGCCGTATGGTCACCACCACCCGCTCCTATATGCTCGACGCCGCAACGGCACTCGTCAACGAGGGAGTGCGTGCCGAACTGGCTGACTCCACGGCGCTCACACCCGAGCAGAAAGCCCAGGTTGAAGCATACAAGAAAGACCGCTACGCCAAGGCTAAGACTATTGTAGACCTCATGATCGAGAAACTTCCGGAGGCCGCGCAGCCCTACGCCGTTCAGGTTCCCCAGAAAATTGCAGGAATCTACATGCGCTTAGGCATAGCTACCTCCGACAAGGCCTCGGCGCAGAAAGCGCTCACTATTCTCGAGAAAGAGATGGAACGTTGCGCCCGTAACCTGCGCTACTACTCGTCGCTCTCGCCGTGGCAGAAAGCCACGCTTACCAACACCGACAAGTATATCGAGACATATTATATGATCGACCTGCTGCAGGATTACGCCGATGCCGGAGGTGACACGGAGAAGATGGTCAACCGCCTCGCCGAACTCGGAGTCGACCTCAACGCCCTGGCCGCCCGACTCGAAAAATAAAACCGATTTAACGGTCGGAGAACCCGTTCAGGATTCTCCGACCGCTAAATTCCACACCACTCCACGAAATGCTGATCGAACAGCCTCCATTCATATACCGACTTCTTTTCCCCGAGGCCATCTGGCGCATCAAGCGGCGCGGCCGCAAGATGGTGTTTCTTACGTTTGACGACGGTCCCATTCCCGAAGAGACCCCCTGGGTGCTCGACACCCTCGACCGTTACGGCGTAAAAGCCACTTTTTTCATGGTGGGCGACAACGTGAGGCGTCATCCCGAAATCTTCGAGGAGATAAAGCGCCGCGGGCACTCCTACGGCAACCACACAATGCACCATCTGCAGGGGCTGCGGGAGTTTCCCACAACTTTCCTGCGCGATATTGCTGAAGCCGACAAACTGATCGACAGTCCTCTCTTCCGGCCGCCACACGGCATTATGTGGGGAAATCAGGCCAAACTCATAAAAAATCATTATAATATAATAATGTACGACCTGATTACCCGCGACTACGACCGCGATCTGCCTCCTGAGCGGATTTTCGAAAATGTGAAACGCTACGCCCGCAACGGCTCAATCATCGTGTTCCACGATTCGATAAAAGCCTCACGCAATATGCGCTACGCTCTGCCGCGTGCCATAGAGTGGCTCAAGGAACAGGGCTATGAATTCGGCGTCATACCCATGTAATCAGGCAGCGCTGATATGACTCTCCCCGAAATTTCCAGACTGCTCGACAACGCAGGCGCCTGCCGCTGGGGTACAACCGACGCACTGCCCCCTCCCCCGCCGACCATAAAGCAATATGCAGACTGGATAGCTTCCGGCAAGCATGGCACGATGGATTATCTCGACCGCTATCACGACGTGCGCAGCGACCCCCGCCTCCTCCTTCCCGGAGCCCGTTCGATAATCGTTGCGGCATTCAACTATTACCATCCCGAAGTCCCGCGGCTTCCGATTGCCCGCTACGCCCTCGGCAGAGACTATCACGAAGTGGTGCGCCGCCGGCTCATGGCCGTTGCCGATTCCATAACCGCCGGCACGGGAGAGACGTGCCGTGTTACGGTCGACACCGCCCCTCTGCGTGAACGTTATTTCGCCGTGCGTGCCGGCGTGGGGTTCGTTGGAAAAAACAACCTTCTTATTGTGCCCGGAATCGGCTCGTGGGTAGTGCTCGGCGAGATTATCACAACGCTGTCTCTTCCACCGTCCGAGCCATGCATCCTGAATTGTGCCGACTGCGGCAAATGTGCCGAAGCGTGCCCCGGCGGCGCTCTCGACGGCAGCGGCACCGCCGCCGACGCCCGGCGGTGTCTGTCGTATCTCACCATAGAATACCGCGGGGAGACACTCCCGTCAGACCGCATTCCGTCGCTCTACGGCTGCGACATGTGTCAGGCCGTATGCCCCCACAACGCCACGGCTCCAGTAACTACTATTCCGGAATTCATGCCGCGTAGCGAGCTTCTCACACTCTCAGCAGAACAGGTTGCCACCCTTTCCCAGCCCGAGTTCTCGCGCATTTTCAGCCATTCGGCCATCAAGCGGACCAAACTCGCCGGACTTCTGCGAAACCTGCGTTATCTCGGCCGCCGATAATAATTTTTGGTCAAATGGATTATTTCCATTATTTTTGAGCCTGAAAATTATGAGAAAAATGAAATCACGCATAGCCGCATTAATATTCGCCATAGCCTCTGCCGTCACGGCCGCAGCCACCGGGAGTGTGCCGTTTGTCGACACCTCAAAGAGCCTGGACTTCTTCGACATAAACATCCACGCCCTCGTGGGCGGAAGCTACGTGACTAACAACTATACCGACATTTTCCCTCAGATTTCCGACATCAACTCCTCGATGCGTATGGCGTGGGGCGCCGGCGCCGGCGCAACCTTCAACGTGAACCGCTTCTTCGGCTTCGGCACCGAACTGAACCTCACGTTCAACTCCACCCGCACAACTTTCAATGTAGCGTCAGAAGACAGCCGTCATCTCAGCGATGTATATCTCCGAAACAACTTCCGTTACATAAACATACCGTTTTTTGTCACCTTCCGCTTCCACCTGGCTCCGCAGGTGAAATGGAACGTCGACGGAGGTCTCTATTATAGCTACGGCGTGGGTGGGAAACAGAAATCCACCATCTACACCGCCACGGTCAACGACCTCGGCCAGCTCATTCTTAACGGAAGCACCGTGAAAAGCGATTACTTCAACGACCCCAGCTGCTTCCTCAACTCCTATCTCCGCGGCGACATCGGTCTGCACCTTGCCACCGGGCTCACTTTCCACAACCGCGTGAACATAGGGATCCGCCTTCAGACCGGACTAAAGAACGTGGCGCGCTCCTATGGTGTAGCTCATCCCTCGAGCCATAATTTCAACTTCTTCGCCTCCGTAGGCTACATCTTCTGACCTGCCACCGGCTTCCCCCGCTTCCCAATAAGGACAATCTCATTGTCAGTGGCTACGTTTTGATTCCTTTTCCTTAGAGTCCCTATAAACATTGCTTACTTTACTGCGCCCGAATGCCCACGACACCCTGAAGGTGAGTGCATGGGAATGCACGTCATTGCGGGTATTCACAACGTAATTGTTATAGTATGCCTTAGATTTCGTGATATTCCAGCCGAAAGGATCATTGACTGCGAGGGCGAGATTCAGTCGGTTGTCAAGAAGCGAATACCGGATGTCGCAGCCGATGAGGGAAATTGACGAGTAATGAATCATCCTGTCTTTCCATGGGAAATAATGGCTGAAACGAAGATTGAATATAAAGGTCTTCTGTCTGTTCAGCATCCAGGAGGTGTTGAGTTCGAGTTTGCCGCTCCAGCCATAATCGTTCGCTTCCTTGAAATCGGGCACTTTGGATTTGGCAACCGAATAAAACACTTCGCCACCGAGCTTGAGGTTCCACCAGGAGAACAGCGAGCGGTTATAAGAGGCATACAGACCGGTCTTGTTGGTGTTGAGGCAATTTTCAGGAAGTGTGCACTGGCTTCCGTCGGCATTGAATCTCGTTACATTGCCGATGGCATTGTGGTTGTACGAGTTGTAAAGTACGGCATAAACGCCTTTGAAACTATAGTTGACCTCTGCGTTATGCGAAATGCTTGGGTCAAGATCCGGGTTGCCCGAAAACCAGTCGCTCACTGTGGTATAATATCTGAACGGATTCAGGTCACTGAAATTCGGACGTGTTATGCCCATCGAATAAGACAGAGAGAACCGACCTGCTTTCTGCGAGTTCCAGCTAAGATTGAGCGACGGGAACAGGTAGCCGTAACTTTTGTCATGGCGCATATTGTCAATCATCTGTATTCCCTTGACATCCGTATGTTCATAACGGAGTCCGAGTTTACCGAAGAATGAATTTGAGAAGCTTTTTTCCGCGCTTACATAGACGGCGGCTGTCTTTTCATCGTATCTGAAAGTATTGCTCTGCAAGGTGTTGTTGACCCGGTTGCCGTCCGGGAAATCGGAAACCTGAAGGTCGGTATTGTTATTGACTCCGGTATATGCGGCCCCGGCATCGATTCTGAAGGCGGAAAACGGCAGAGCGGCGTCGAGTTTGACTGAATGGATACGGTATTTGTTTGTCCCGTCATCCGTAAGCCTTGTGGGGTCGCTCTCATCCTGCCATGTCGTGACATCGGAAAAAGACCGGGCATGGCGGTTGAAGAAATTGTAAGTAAGGCTCAGCATCCTGCCTTTGGAGTCTATCGACCAGTCGCCGAATACCGTAAGGGTGATTGCATTGTTCGGTTTCGGCGGTGAGAAGTTTCGGGAGTAATATGATGCCCCGTTGTCTATTGTCTTATCCGACAGATTGCTCTTGAACCTCATGGAATTGAAGTTGACGATGGCACCGGCACTGACACGGTCATTGAACTTATATTTGAAAAGCCCGTTAGCACCGAGAATCCGGTTTGTGAAATGATTCGTGCGGTCGGATGTACGCACATAGTCTGAGAAAGTATATGTCCGGTCGAGGTCGTTTATCCCTTTCATGTCCTGCCAGCTCACATCCGCCGAAAGTTCGACCTTTCGGGTGGAATGGCTGATGTTGCCGCCGAGAAGGCAGCTGAAATCCTCGCGTACCGTACCGTTGCCCCATAGGTTGCCTCGTGTGCCGAGAGCTTCATTGCGTGTGGTTATGCTGATGTAAGCCACATTCGTGGAGGCGGCATACTTCGCCGGTGGTGTGGTGAGCAGTTCTATTTTCTCGATTCCGGAAGACTGGAGATTCTTCAACCGCAGGGCGATTGCCTCGTCCGGCGTTTCAAGCAGGTGCCCGTCGATGATGTATTTTACGGAGGATTTGCCTGCGACGCTGACCTGATCGTTTATCACGGAGACGCGGGGAATTCTGTCAAGGAGCTGCACGCCGTTCAGCCCCAGCGCGTAAGGGTCGTTCTTTGCAAGATAGACCATACGGTCAGGCAACTGTTTAAGCACCGGTTGGCTTGCCACAACTATAACCTCGTTCAGCTCAAGTTCACGCTCCCAGCTTGCGGGTACTGAATCGTTGGCTTCCCGGGCGAAAAGGCATATAGGAAGTACTGCCGCTCCCGAGAGCAGCATACGAAGAATATTCATAATGAGAATTTGTTATTGCGTTACTTGAAGGCTTTTTCTTTGCCTTTTATGAAAAAGAATGCGTTTCCATTGTATTGTTGGAGACCGATATCGATTGTTTCTCCGTTACTGACTATTTTCAGAGAAGTGTATCGTCCACCCTCACCCTCCTGCTCAAAGGATTTCGCGGCCCGCGGGCTATCCTTGCGCAGAGCGTTTTCAATAATCTTTATAATACCGGGATTATCCGTTATATGCAGACTGCGATAATATATACCGTCGGCTCTCGAAATCGAAGTCCTGACCGTTTTCTCTTTGTTGTATCGTCCGTCGAACAACTGCTCTGCAGCGAGGTGTGGCGGTTTCGCCATAGCTGCTACAGAGGTCAACACGAATATGAAGATGGCAATAAGCTGTTTCATTGTTCAATATGATTTATAAAGTTTTCGACCTGTTCCTGCTCCTGAACTTCCAGTTTAGCGATATGTTTCAGAAATTCATCTGCCTGTTCCATGTCGGATTTCACCTGCTGTACTGAAAGTTCCTGACTTACCTCCTGCCCATTGGCGTAAGCGATATAAACTCCGGAGGAATCCTTGTCATTAACAGCTGGGTTGTTAAATAGAGAGAGTCCGCCTACAAAGAGTATTGTTACGGATGCCGCAATACCAATAGCGGTTTTTCGGTTGAACCATGCAAATCTTTTCTTTGAAGATTTTTTAACGGTCATCGGTATGGCGACGCCCATCAGCATCCGCACCTCGTCTATGCAGGGCGAGGAATATGGCATTTTCCCAAGCACATATTGCAGTTCGGTTTCTTCGAGGACTGTCAGCCTGCAGTCCATATACAAACGGCAGAGTTGCTCGGTTTCCTGCAATGTCAGTTTAACGTCATGCTCTTTCATCTGTCGAGTAGTTTGTAATTGTCACGTATCTTTTTTCTTGCCCGGCTCATGTTCATTCTCACGGCTTCGACCGCCATGCCGAGTATTTCCGCTATTGTATCGTACTCCAAACCGCCGTGGGTTACGAGGGAATAAATCCGCTTCTGAATATCCGTGAGACCGGCTGTAAGCAAGGATTCATACTTGTCCATATCCTCGAAAGAGAAAGCCTTGACCTCCAGACTTTCCGTATCGGTTTCGTCCAGCGGAAGAGTCTTGGGCTTGCGGAGTCTGTCGATACAAATGTTCCTGAGTACGGCGAACAGCTTGTTGCGGGCCTCGGTTTCCGTTTTTGCGCCTCCGTCTCTCCAAAGATTGAAAAAGGTGTCCTGTAACGCATCTCTGGCATCCTCGTCGTTTTTGAGGAATCCCAGAGCGCTCCGGTGCAGCTTGTCGCGAAGTGCCAAGAATGAGGATGTCAGATTGTCTGTTTTCATTGCTTACATTATAGATACGAAAAAGGAGGCCAAACGTAACCGCGCCCCTCTATTTTTTCAAACAAACTGTGAAATATTTTTATCTCCGGCGTGTAACTATCCGCTTAAACTCGCGTCTAATAAGAAAACTCCAAATGCAAATCATCATGGACGAACGGTGGTATATCTATATAGCGATTGCAGCATTATCAGCTCTTCTGTATTGGGCTTGCGACAAGTTACAGATTCTTAAGCCGAAGCCTTTACGTATTTTCGTTGTTCTTTTAATTGCTTCTCTCATATGCTGGGGAATCAGCGACATTGTCTGCGCGCCCGCATAAGGCTTTCAATCGGTTAAGCCGAACTATTTCGGGAGCCACGCTGTTTTAGAGTATGTTTAACGCAAGGAACTACTGAAATGGCAACAGGATTTTTTCTCACCGTAATTACGGCTATGATCGGTACATTCATTGGTATTGGCATTGCCGATTCCGAATGGCTCAAAAAAAGAGTATCTACCCGCTTTTTACGTTATTTTATCGGATTGATTATTGCAATAGTCATCCTTTGCCCGTTCTTCTTCGGAATGTAAGAGGTTGTTAAAAAACAGAATCGGACGGATTTTGTCTGTTTATCCTGAATTCCGACATTTAGCGTAGAAGCATTTGTCCTTTTAAAATTTTATGTCTAAATTTGTAAGTGCCATTCTATGGAATATTATACATGAATTATAGCTATAAATATCACCATAATGATACTTACGAATAAATCTTTGGCTATCCCTGAAGTAATCCGGAATCTTGGACTGAGATTCCGGGACTATCGCCTGCGTTTGCGGATGACCCGTAAGGAGATTTCTGAAGCAGCGTCTATCGGCATGACCACTCTCTACAGATTTGAGTCGGGTAATATGACCGATATTTCTTTCAGCTCACTACTAAGGCTCCTGAAAGCAATAGGGCTTGCCGAAAATTGGGAAGTCCTGATCCCCGAATTACCTGAATCGCCTTATCTCTATGATGACAATAATAAAAAAGTACAACGGGTAAGGAAGAGAAGTCGCAGATCATAGTGAGGCGTGATGATGCGAATTATAAATTCCATAGGGTAAATTTACTTCTTAAATCAATCTCATAACCATGACCTATATCAAGGTTAATTTGTGGGGACAGGAAATCGGACGGCTCGTGTGGGATTCCGCTACGAGACGGACATACTTTATGTATAATCCTGAACCGAGAAACAGGATCCCCGACATAGCTCCGCTGCTTTCCCCTGCGAAGAACCGTAACATTCTTTTGCCGATATACGGAGATGACCGACCTATCTATCAAGGGTTGCCTCCGTTTATCGCCGATTCCTTACCGGATTCCTGGGGCAACATACTTTTTGACAAGTGGGTAAAAGACAACAAAATACCGCGCAATAAAATCACGCCTCTATATAAACTGATGTTCATCGGCACCAGAGGAATGGGAGCGCTGGAATATGAGCCATACTCACCCGACCTAAACCATCCACGCACCATTGGCATCAAGTCTCTCTATGAGATGTCGCTAAAGGTTCTCAGCGACCGGGGCGATATCGTTCTGAACACAAATGAGGAACTCACATTGCAGGCGCTGCTTGCAGTCGGAACTTCCGCAGGAGGACGCCAGATGAAAGCGATTATCGCCATTAATGGTAAGACTGGAGAAATACGTTCAGGTCAGACTGACGGACTTACCGGCTTTGATTATTACATCTTGAAATTCGGCGACAAATCCCTGCCTATGGCTGAGATCGAAACGGCGTATTGTAAAATGGCTGTTGCCGCCGGAATCGAGATGGAGGAATGCCGGCTTTTACCTGTTGACGGAATCAATCATTTCCTTACCAAGCGTTTCGACAGGAAGGACGGTAAAAAGATTCACGTTCAGACGTTGGCAGCCATCAACCCGGAAGCCCGCAGTTATGAGGATCTTGTTGCTACATGCAGAGAACTTTCAATCTCCGAATCTGAGATTGAACAGCTCTACACACGGATGGTTTTCAACATCATGGCTAATAATACCGATGACCACAATAAAAACTTTTCATTTCTTCTCAAAGAAGATGGCAAATGGAAGATAGCTCCGGCATATGATGTGACTTTTATATTCAACACAAACGGCACCGGTCCGAACATCGAGCGCAGACTGAGTCTCGGGGGAAAGACAAGCGACGTGTCAAAAGCCGACCTGCTCGATTTTGCTAAAAAGAACGACATCAAGAATGCCAGCGTTATCATAAACCGAGTGGCAGAAGCTGTCAGCGCGTTCACTGAATATGCAGAACAATGCAGCGTAGTCCAGCCTTGGCGAGGAATCATCCAAAAAGCGCTGAACAACAATCTTTCAGCTTTTGGCTATCTCGACAACACTGCCAATCCGGATACCGCGTTGAGTGACATATACGGAAGAATAATCTCCGGATTTTCAGTTACGGTCAATTCCAAAGGTCTTTACGAAATCACTGCGATAATAAACGGGCACCGTCACAGACGATTTATAGGGCCAAACAGGACTATGTACTCCGAGCTGACAGCGCACGACATCCATAACCTCACTGCCGGTGAGAAAATCCGATTGATCGAAACACTATTCTTACCGGAGTAGATTTCTGAGGATTCAGTTTTACCTGACAGACAATATTTTCGCGAAAAAATTTTTGACATCACGAGAAAAATTGCTAACTTTGCCGCGCCATTACGAGAACAGACGCCTTACCAGCGCCAAACTCCTTCGTTGATAATTATAAAACTTACAATAACAATGAAAAAAGACATCCATCCTTCCGAATACCGCGAAGTTGTATTCAAAGATATGTCGAACGATGAAATCTTCATCACCCGTTCTACTGTCGCTGCCCGCGAAACCATCGAAGTCGACGGCAAGACCTATCCTCTCGTGAAGCTTGAAATCACAAGCTCCTCTCACCCCTTCTTCACCGGCAAGCAGAAGCTCGTCGACACCGCAGGCCGCGTCGACAAGTTCATGAGCCGTTACGGCAACCGCAACAAAAAGAAATAAACCGCCGGTATGCTCCGCAGCCTGTCCCCGCTCCGGGACGGCTACTTCAGCCATAACAACGGATAACGCAAGTCCCGCAACATACTTTTTCCAGTCTGTTCCGGGACTTGTCGTTTATACGGCCTCTCCGTCTCTCCCGCCTCCTCTTCTCCTTTCCTCATATCTTTACCCAAAAACGAACGATTATGAACCGACATAATCATCTCAACATATTCATTCAGGAAGCAATCCGACAGAACTGGGAGAGTCCGGCACTCACCAACTTCAACGGTTCGTCGTTTCTATATAAGGACGTAGCGCGCAAAATCGCCAAACTCCACATACTTTTCGAAGAAACCGGCATCCGCCAGGGCGACCGAATTGCCCTCTGCGGCAAAAACTCCGCTCAGTGGGCCATAATGTTTCTCGCCGCCGTCACCTATGGCGCCGTAATCGTGCCCATTCTCCACGAATTCAAGGCCGACAACATCCATCACCTGCTCAACCACAGCGACGCCCGGCTCCTCTTTGTCGACAATTCCATCTGGGAGAACCTCGATCCGTCGCTTATGGAGAACATTCTCGGGGTGTTCCACATAAAGGACTTCTCTCTCCTGTTCAGCCGCGATGAAAAAATATCCTACGCAAGAGGACACCTCAACGAAATGTTCGGTCACCGTTACCCTGACCGGTTCACTCCCGACGACGTAGTATACCACTCCGACGCCACCGACGAACTCGCCATGATCAGCTATACTTCCGGCTCGACAGGCTTCTCGAAAGGCGTGATGCTCACCTACGGCAACCTTTGGTCGAACCTGAAATACTGCCGCGACTATCTCAGGCACATCGCCGGCGAAGGGGTGGTGATGATGCTCCCGCTCGCCCATCTCTACGGCCTCACAATCGACCTCATACATCCTTTCTGCTCCGGCTGCCACATCTATTTCCTCACCCGCACACCGTCGCCCCGCATCATCATGGAGGCGTTTGCGCAGGTCAAGCCCCGGATAGTGGTTTCCGTGCCCCTCATTCTCGAGAAAATCATCAAGACGAAAGTGTTCCCGCTGCTCGACAAGCCGCTGATGAAGCTTCTGATGCACGTGCCGTTTGTCGACGACCATCTTCTCGCACGCATAAAAAACAGTCTGACGGCATCGTTCGGCGGCAATCTCCAGGAAATCATCATAGGGGGCGCAGCTCTCAACAAGGAGGTAGAAGCTTTCCTCAAGAAAATCGGATTCCCCTTCACCATCGGTTACGGAATGACCGAGTGCGCTCCTCTTATATCCTACTGCCCCTGGCATGAGGCACGCCTCGCCTCGTGCGGCCGCTGCGTCGACCGCATGGAGCTGCGCATCGACTCTCCCGATCCGCTCCGCGTCCCGGGCGTGCTCTACGTAAAGGGCGCCAACATGATGAAAGGATACTACAAGAACGACGAAGCCACCGGCTCTATCATGACCCCCGACGGCTGGATGAGCACCGGCGACATCTGCACCATTGACGAAGACGGCTTCATCTACATACACGGCCGCGACAAGAATATGATCCTCGGGCCCTCCGGACAGAATATTTTCCCTGAGGAAATCGAGGAAAAACTCAACAATATGCCCTACGTGAGCGAGTCGATTGTAGTCGACGGCGGAGGGGGCAAGCTCGTGGCGCTCATCTACCCCGACATTGAAAGCACCATGCAGCAAAAACTCCAGGGGCGTGAGATAGAGCAGATAATGCACGACAACATACAGCAGCTCAATAAAATGCTCCCCGCCTATTCCCAGATCTGCCAGATGAAAATCTACGACGAGGAGTTTGAGAAAACCGCGAAACGCTCCATCAAGCGATACCTTTACCAGAACTCTTTCAACGCAAAACCATGAAAAAACTCTTTTTCCTTGCATTCGCCCCGGCACTGGCCCTCTCTTCTGCCGCCGAGTCCCTTACGGTAAGCAGTCCCGACAGACAGCTCGCCGTGATGCTCGACATTACGGGCGGACGTGCGACCTACTCCGTGAACTACGGCGGAAAAACCATGCTCGACCCCTCGCCGCTCGGATTCCGTGCCAACATCGGCGACTTTGAGACCGGTCTGCGTTTCCTGAAAGCAGGAGAAAGACCTGTAGAATACACCTATACCCTCAACCGCAGCAAAACCTCTAAGGTCGACTATAAGGCCAACGAGCTGAAGGCTCAGGTGGCGAACGCTGACGGAGGCGTGATGGACATAGTGTTCCGCGTGAGCGACAACGACGTGGCGTTCCGCTACGAGATTCCCCGTCAGGGCGACACGGGCAGCATACGCATACTCAGCGAGGCAACCGGATTCGACTTTCCGCCGCAGACCACTACCTTCCTCACCCCTCAGAGCGAAGCAATGATCGGCTGGAAGCGGACAAAGCCCTCGTATGAAGAAGAATATTGCTTCGACGGCGCCATGACCGATAAATCGAAATTCGGCAAGGGCTACACTTTCCCCGCGCTCTTCCACGTGGGCTCCGACGGCTGGGTACTCGTAAGCGAAACCGGCGTCGACCGCCGCTACTGCGCCTCGCGGCTGAGCGACATGAAGGGCGACGGACTCTACACTCTCGAGTTCCCCATGCAGGAGGAAAACAACGGCAACGGAAGCGTTGAACCCGCTTTCTCCCTTCCCGGCGCAACCCCTTGGCGCAACCTCACCGTGGGCGCCACCCTGGCACCTATTGTAGAGACCACCGCCCCCTGGAACAACGTGGAACCGCGCTACACCTCATCCCATGACTATCGCTTCGGCAAAGGCACCTGGAGCTGGATTGTATGGCAGGACGGCTCCATCAACATCGACGATCAGAAAAAATATATCGACCTCGCCTCGGAGATGGGCTACCCCTACGTGCTCGTCGACAACTGGTGGGACACCAACATCGGCAAAAATGGAATCGAGGAACTCGTCGGCTACGCCCGCAAAAAAGGTGTTGAACTCTTTCTCTGGTACAGTTCGAGCGGCTACTGGAACGATATCGTGCAGGGTCCCGTGAACCTCATGGACAACCCGATAACCCGCAAAGACTACATGCGCTGGATGCAGAAAATCGGCGTAAAGGGCATCAAGGTCGACTTCTTCGGCGGCGACAAGCAGGAAACCATGCGCCTGTATGAGGACATTCTCAGCGATGCCGACGACCACGGACTGATGGTGATCTTCCACGGTTGCACGATACCCCGCGGATGGGAACGCATGTATCCCAACTACGTTGGCTCCGAAGCGGTGCTCGCCTCCGAAAATCTGATCTTCGACCAGCATTTCTGCGACGAGGAAGCACGCAACACCGCCCTGCATCCCTTCCTGCGCAACGCAATCGGGTGTATGGAGTTCGGAGGATGCTTCATGAACCGGCGTCTCGCCCGAGGCAACAAGAACGGCAACATCCGCCGTACTACCGACGGCCATGAACTCGCAACATGTGTTCTCTTCCAGAATCCAATACAGAATTTCGCCATCACCCCCGAAAACCTTCTTCCAGAAGAGGAGGGCGGTGCTCCGAAAGTGTCGATGGATTTCCTGCGCGAAGTACCCACAACGTGGGACGAGACCCGCTTTATCGACGGATATCCGGGTAAATACGTAGTACTGGCACGCCGCCACGCCGACCGCTGGTACATAGCCGCCACTAACGCCACCCGGGAGCCTATGACGCTCACCCTCGCCCTCCCCATGCTCGGAAAGGGAAGCACCGTCACCATGATCAACGACGATCCCAAGACCCGCGAACCGTACCGCAAGGAAATCACCGTAAAGAACCCCGGCAAGTTTAAAATAACCCTCCAGCCTCAGGGAGGAGCAGTGATTTTCTGAACCTGTATTTTTCAGCAAAACGTCATAAATGCAGCCTGTTAGAGCCTATGAACTCAGCAGGCTGCACTCATAAAGTTAAAATACGCAGGTTTTTGAATACATAATTTAACCTTAATTTAACATCGCAGAATAGTGCTAATTCAGCCTAACAAAATTTAGATTAATTTCACACTAAAATTTTCAGCATTGATTCTCAAGCAATTGCATTCTGAGGATTTTCATTATTGCACAGATAGCCTGAAAGTGAGAAATATGGCGTTTGCTTAATCTCTTCAAAATGACTATATTTGGATTCAGAAAACCAAAACACTAAAAAAATCTTAAATAACCATATAATGGAACAGACTCTCGTCATTTTTAAACCGTCGGCTATAGGCCGCAATCTGGTCGGACAGGTTCTTGCCCGCTTCGAGCAGAAAGGTCTCGTAATCGCCGGCATGAAAATGATGCAGCTCTCCGAAGAGATTCTGCGCGAACATTATTCCCACCTCGTCGACAAACCATTCTTTCCCGAGATACTTAACTCAATGACCGCCACCCCCGTAATAGTTCTTTGCCTGCGGGGAGTGAACGCCATCAGCGTGGTTCGCCTCATGACCGGCGCAACCAACGGCCGCGAAGCCGCTCCCGGCACCATACGCGGCGATTTCGCCATGAGCAATCAGGAAAACATAGTCCACGCTTCCTCCTCTCCCGAGGATGCCGAAGCCGAAATCAGACGGTTCTTCCGTCCGGAAGAAATTTTCGACTACACGCCCGTCACGAAGCGTTTCGTCAACGGCCCGTCGGAAAAATAATCTTCAGCACCTCTCCATTATCATTTTCATTCTCCTCCTCTCCAGTCATTATCAGCATCTCTCTCATCATTATCAATCTCTCTTTTTGCCTTAACCCTCTAAACAATGATTTTACTCAAAAAAATTGCCCTTACAATATCAATCATAGCAGCCGTAGGCTGCGCCGCTTACGCTCAGCGCCGCCTTCCCGCAACCCACCAGCAGCAGCATAACTCGCTGCTTGCCAACCAGCTCCCCACCACCTCTCCCTTCAAATTCGAGAACAACGACCGGCTCATGAAAGAGGTGCGCGAACGCGAAACCGCAGCCGACGCCATGGCCGACGCCGAAATATTCAACAAATTCTGGGACAGCCCCCACGTGAACCCCTACGGCAACGCAGTTACTGTTCCCGCCCACAAAAACATCGACGTTTCCGAATTCCACTGCCCCGTTCCCGGAGCCGTCACTTCGAACTACGGCTACCGTCCGCGCTTCCGCCGCGTGCACAAAGGCATCGACCTCAGCCTCCATGTCGGCGACACCGTCCGCGCCGCATTCTCCGGTAAAGTTCGCCTTACAAAATATGAAGGCCGCGGCTACGGCTACTACGTGGTTCTACGCCACGACAACGGCATGGAAACCGTCTACGGCCACCTCAGCCGCTTCCTCGTGAAGCCCGACCAGTTCGTACAGGCAGGTCAGCCCATAGCTCTCGGCGGCAACACCGGCCGGAGCACCGGCCCCCACCTCCATTTCGAGACCCGCTACCTCGGCATAGCCATCAACCCCGCCGCCATCATCGACTTCGACAACAAAGTGCCCCACAAAGACATCTTCGCATTCGACAAGCGCACCTATGGCAAGACCCAGAGCTACGTTCCCTCCAAGGCAAAACGCAAAGCCTACGCCTCGAAATCGAAATACAAAAAATCGAAAACAGCAAAGCGCCGCGCCCGTCGCGCCCGCCGCTAAACCCCATACATTATTCTTCTCGCAAAGAATAACGACCAATCTCACATCTCCAATACAAAGCTAATATCCTCTTAAGTGTCCGGGTTCCGTGCGGAAACCGGACACTGCTTTTAGAGGTTGTTTAAAAACAAATGTGAAAGCCGGAGTCCATTCTCCCGAGGTG